>Ga0209722_1000054_pt1 | contig 137110 bp, 92 predicted proteins | sample BioC12SIPDNA_2_FD_185745 | JGI IMG/M metagenome (GOLD analysis project Ga0209722, IMG submission 185745) | Anaerobic biogas reactor microbial communites from Washington, USA - Biogas_R1_A C12 SIP DNA (SPAdes) (version 2) | ecosystem: Engineered > Bioreactor > Anaerobic > Unclassified | place... | reverse complement strand
TGGGGGGGCGGGAACTGCACGATGAATGCAGTCCAGGATCTATCCTGAAAAACAAGAATCCTTGCCGTATCAAGGCATTTTTTGCAATATCACTTCTTCCCGCTGTTCGGTATGGTTAACGGCGTAGTGTGCCACACATGCTATGTCGAAACAGTTGTCTGGTGCAAGAAACAAGCCGGCTTGTGCCCGTGGGTGTCGATTGTTGCTTTCGACGCCTGAAGCACTTGGGCTCAATGGCCTTGCGTGATGAACGCGGACGGATCGGGGATGCAGCCCATCGCCACGAACATTGGTCTTTGCCGCCCAGGAGGAGGAAGTCCTCCAGCGCGGTCGCCTGGTTCAAAGGGAGCCTGCCGCTGGAGATCGAAGAACGCACGCGAACCGTGCGGGCGGCGAATTTCCTGGGAAGGTGAGTAAGCTAGGTAGGCGTCGCCCTTCCTTGGCGGGGAGTCAGCTTTTCCTGAGTTTTATGAAATCTGACACTTCTGGTCTGTTAGTGGGGGGGGCTGCGTAGCACGACGGTGAACCGTGGGCGACCACGAGAGTCTCAAGCGACGGGAAAATGCCGAGTGCGTCGTTGGAGATCGAAGGTAAATGGATTGTCAAAGATCTTGGTGGGCGAGGCGTGCCACTGCACGCAATTTTTGTCAGTGTTCATTAGTATACATATCTCGAGCAAGAAGTCAATACAAAAAATGAACACCGGGCCGATTTTGTGAGGGAGGGCGTTCTGCCGGGTTCTGCAATTATGCGCCGCCTTTGCGTGTGTTGCGAAAGTGGTCTGGCTCGGAGAATGATTGCAAGGTTCGTGGCATCGTGTAGTTACACCATGCAGTGTGAACGCAAGTTGGGGGTCCGTCGGCGAGGGGGTGTTGCAGAATGGGGGGCTGATGGGGGGCGGGCCAGATTGGTTCGTCGCTCGAAGACGGTTGGCGAGTGGACTGCGGCACAGAACCGGCTTTTCGGCAGGGATTTCCGGTTCATCCGGAATTCGCGTAGGGTGCGCGCATGTTTGGTCAACAGACGGAGAAAATTCCGGTTTGGGCGACGCCAGTTCAGCGAGGGGGCTGGGAGGGGGAAGGGGAATTCGGGGATGAGGTGTGCGGGCACATCGGCGGCAGTGAGGCGTGGTCCGGCGAGTCGAATGCCGCGGACTTCGGATTCTTTGAGGTAAAGGCCGTTGCCGAAGAGGACGAACATCCGCTGGATGTATTGATTGAGGGGGCGGATGACCTCTTGCCGGAAGAGGGAGGTGCGGAGGTGGGCCTGTCGTTTGAGGCGGCGCGGGGTGTGGGCCTGGTGGAGGAGGAGGCGGACGGCTGTATGGTCGGATGGACACGTGTTCATGAGTACATGTTAGCAAACTGGCGGGATTTTTCAATAGGAAAGTTGAACATGGTTCATCCGACCAGAGATCCGGACTTCCGGGAGCACGCATCTCGTGCCTCACTCCCCGGGCGCAATTCCCTCCTTGTCGAATGCCCGCTCAACGGCCTCTCGCTTCTCCTTCAGAAAGAACACTCGCGTTTTATCTCCTGCCCCTAGGATTGCGATTCCCTCGCCCACATCCGTTTGGATGCGGACCCGAGCGTCGGTCGGGACGTTCCCTTGGAGTGTCAATGACTGGATTGACGAAGACGTGACGAGATGCAGTGAGACCGCTCCCAGCAACACGGCAGAACAGCCGAAAATCGCGAAGAGGAAGTAACGACCGAGAACGGGAACACGTCCCACTGCCCGCAGCAGTGTGGACCGCGAGTGATTACCAACGGGTGCCAAGATAGACACGATCACGCAACCTACGACGCACAGCAGGGGAGTCAGTCCAAGAAGGCCGGCCTGCCACGCGAAGCCGAGGCTTCCAGGAATCATTGCCGCGGCCGCTGCCACGTCGGCCATGCCCACAAAGGCCAGTACCGCGACTATCAGGCCGATCGGATGGGAATCAAGCAACGGGCGGAAGAACTGACGCAGTCGGGTCACGGTTCGTTCCCAGCGTGCGGTGTGGCGACGTTGCGTTCTAGGGCTTGCCACCCAATATAGGGTGCTTGGAGCGAAGGCGTCAATCGCTCCTGCTGGGCTTGGATCGGCAATCAACGCGGGTACTTCGTTAAGCAGATGTCACCCACGGGCCGCTTGAACCCTGCCCGTCTCGCCGCTATGTTGACGGCGAGATTCCGGCTAGCGTTCGTCCGGTATCTGCCCTCCTTCAACCATCTGCCAGTCACTCAGTCGTCTTTTCGGGAGCCGGTCCCATGAGCAAACACTCTCGTCGCGACTTCTTGCGTACCGCCTGCCTCCAGACTGCCGCCCTGAGCGGGATCGCTACGGCAAATTGGCTCTTTCCGAGCGCTGCCCGGGCGCAGGCGCCCGGTGAGCGGCCCGAGCGGGGCGACGCCGTGCAGGTGTTGAACCCCAGGGGACGGGTTCCGGTGTCGCTGATCATCGACGACTCAACCTGCCTGGTGAATCTGGCCCATTTTGGCATGCCCCAGTTCGCCCAGACTTTTCCCGAGCGCAAAGACTACCAGAAGCCTTGGAAGTCGTGGTCGCGGGAGATCCCCGACTCGTTCGTGCGCAAGTTCGGCGAGTGGTGTGCCGAACAGGGCGTGAAGGGCAAGTACTCCATCGTTCCCTATCCGGCCTGCGTGGGTTGGCTCGACCGGTACATGCCGGGTTGGTCCGAGCGGGAACTCCGAGAGAGCGTCAAGCTGGTTCGCGATCTGATGACGCCCAATTGGGACATTCATCCCGAGATGGTTTCCCATACGCGAGTGATCGACACCAAGACCGGCCGCCCCTATCCAGATTGCAGCGAGAAGTTCATGGAGAATTGGGGCTGGACCGACGGCAAGTCGGTCGACGAGTTGGCCGACTACATGAGCTACGCGTTGCGGATTCTGAAGAACGTCGACCTGGCGTGCGAAGGCATTACAACGCCCGGCGGTTTCGGTAATTGCGTTCTGGCGGAGTTGGCCCAGGCGACGTTTCAGTCGTGCCGCGACGTGTACGGCACCGAGATCCCCCATTACTTCCGGCACCTCTTCACGGACGATCAGAGCGTTGCCCCCCGCGTCGAGTATGCCGCGGGACTGGACGGCCCGAATCCGGAGTGCGTCGTTTCGATCATCGGTTGCACGGGCGACTGGTTCGGCGGATGGGACGGCGACACGCCGGGCGACGCCGACCGTTTCATTACCAGCGATCTCTCCCAGGGCCGGATGGTCGACGTGATCGGGCGGGGTGAGCCGGCGATCATGGTCTGCCACTGGCCCGGCATCTACTTCAACGGCCGGGAACACGGATTCCAGGTGCTGCAGGAGGTCGTCCAGAGGCTCCACCGGCGGTTCGACCACTTGATCTGGATGAAACTCGGCGAGATCTCCCGCTACTGGGCCGCCAAAGAGCTCACGAGAATCACGGTGGGACCGGACAAGGTCGAGCTGAACGCGCCGTTTGCCGCTCCCCAATACACCGTCCAGGTGCCGTGGACTTCCGCTGCGGCCGTGTACGTTGCCTCCGGGAACTCAAAGCAAGTGCTGCGGTTGGTCGGACGGATTTCCGACTTGGAGGCGGGAACGTGGTGCCGGACCGGCGGCAATGCCACGTTCTGCTTCGATCTGGAGAAAGGACGCTCGGAAATCCGGACTCGCAGCGCATAAAAGAATCCCGAGACGACCGTCAATGAAGGGCGCGGCCGCCCGGGATGAATACTCAGTAGTTCCAAGTTTGCGAGTGGGTGGCTGGGGTCGGGTCAGGCCGGTGTTCCAGCGCGAATGCTGCGGCACATCGCCACGAGTTCGTCGACAGCCTTGCGGATCTCAGTTTCCGGCCGGGCTTGTTTGACGGCGGCCTCCAAGACGCCGGCACACGGCGTGATCGAGGGGAAACCGTAGCTTCCGGCGGCTCCTTTCAACTGATGGGATGCCCGGCGCAGACCTTCCCAATCCTCCGACTGGAAACAGTTGAGGATGGTCTCAACTCGTTCCGGCATTTCGTCCACGAACATTTCGACGATCTCGGCCAGATCGGGGTCTTCCGCAAGCGTGGAGAACAGGAACTGGCCGTTTGCTGTGCAGGACTCCATCAGATGGTCTCCGGGAAAGCGACTTGGTGCCGCACGGGCGGCTACGTTGTTGTCTCCAGAAAAGGTAGCCCATGATCTTGTGCCATGTGGCACGACGGTGAAGAACGTCGGCAGGCCTTCATCCGGCAAGCTCGTATGAATCCTATGCTGACGGCTGTTCCGGTAAAGACGGTTCCCCACGAACCAGGCCCTGGAGGCGGCTCCCGTCAACATCCGATCAAGAGATAACAGGCGACATGAGGACCATGCCAAGATCGCCAAGACAATGCGTTTTCGCTTTGCCGCATTATGAACAGCGAAACGACACTCCACTTTCAGATGAATGACGCCCCACGCGTTCAGGGGGACCCGGGGGGAACTCGGGAACACCAGCCCACGGATGGGCAAAGAGAGCTGCGGACGCTGCTGGAGCAACTTATCCGCCGGAAACGACCAGCGGCAAACGTCGAACTGCGTCATCTGCGATCACTCCTGGAGTCGGCTGCACCGTCCGCGGAATCGCTCAGGGTCCTCGACGCGGTGCTCGACAGTCCACTCGACGTGGATACTTCCATCCTCGAGATGCTTCTTTCAACTGTCCGGTCCGCCAACCGGTCGCTCCAGCGGCAAACGCAACGAATCGAGCACGCCCGGCTTGCGTTCGAACAGCAGCGAGCCGGCCGCCGGTGTGAGGCGGTCTCCGCAACCGACGCGGCGGAAAGGCCGGCGTCTTCCGTCGAGGCGACCGTCCGTGGTCTTCATGTTCGGCAGGGAGGGCACGACTTCGTGATTCCCATCGAAGTCGTCGAGCGTGCCCTGGCTGCCGAGGTCCGCTCCCTTCCCACCGTATGCGGGCGAAAAGTAACGAGCATCGCGGGCGAAGTGTGCGACGTGGTGCTGCTGTCGGAGGAGTTGGGTCTGCCGGCCACTGACTCCTCGGCGGGGACCCTCCTTGTGATCGCAACGGCCGGCAGACGAGTCTGTCTGGCAATCGACGAGGTTCTGGGCCCCGTCAAAGCAAGTGTTACGACTCTCGATCGTATCTTGCCCGGTGTGCCGCACGCCGTTGACATGGCTACGCTCGAATCCGGCGCTCTGGCACTCGTACCCGATTTCTCCCGGCTTTTTCGCTGATTCTTCGCTGACCTTTTCCAGCGTTGCGGAGCCTCTCTGTTGCCGGAACTGCGCGATCGGTACAGACGCTACAGATGGAACCGCGATCTCCGCGCACTGGAGAAAATGGGCCGTCTGGTCAAGAATCGTCCGACCCTCCGTCGATACGAATCGCTAGATTGGCACTAGATTGCGTATCTATGCCAGACATCCCAGGGTACGGAGCAGGAAGAGATATCGTAAGCCCGATTGTGACTGTCGCGTGGCAAAACACAAAGAAACGCACCGACCCATCGGCTTTCCCCCTGTTCCCATAAAAAGTGTTCCACTTGGTTTTCCCTTACAAGGAGTTTCTCCCATGAAGCGTCGTGTCCTCCTCCCGGCGATCGCTGTGTTGTTTGCGGTTGTCGCGACGAACGCTCAGGCGGGGCTGTTCAGCCGGATGTCCGGCTGCTGCGAGCCCGCCTGCTGCGAGCCGGCTTGCTGCGAACCGGCCTGTGAGCCCGCCTGCTGCGAGCCCGCCTGTTGTGATCCTTGCTGTGCGCCGCGTTGCGGTCTGGTTGCCCGCCTTCGCGCTCGCCTGGCCTGCTGCGCCCCGGCTTGCTGCGAGCCCGCTTGCGAACCGGCCTGTGAGCCCGCTTGCGAGAAGGCCTGTGAGCCCGCTTGCGAACCGGCCTGTGAGCCGGCTTGCTGCGATCCTTGCTGTGCCCCGCGTTGCGGCCTGTTTGCCCGGCTGAAGGCCCGTTTGGCCTGCTGCCGTCCAGCCTGCTGCGAACCGGCCTGCTGTGAGCCCGCTTGCTGCGAGCCCGCCTGCAAGCCCGCTTGCGAACCGGCCTGCGAGCCCGCCTGCTGCGAGCCCGCTTGCTGCGATCCTTGCTGTGCCCCGCGTTGCGGTCTGCTGGCCCGGCTGAAGGCTCGGATGGCGTGCTGCTGCGCCCCGGCTTGCTGCGAGCCCGCCTGCTGCGAACCGGCCTGTGAGCCCGCCTGCGGTTGCGCAAAATGACGACCGATCCCACGATCGGATCGCCACTGAGCGAAACACCAACCGGCCCGTTTGTGTCAAGACAAGCGGGCCCGGTTTATTTCTTGGCCCCTCGAACTCGCCCGCAACGTGTTCGGGCAGGTGGACCAAAGAAATCTCGCTCATCCGCTCGAACCGTATGGTGAAGATGAAAGCTATCGCTCTTGTGCGGTCGGCGCGAACGGGATGGAACGGTGCGTTTTTCAAGGCATGACTCGGGTGTCCAATGGCAAGAAAGAGGTGCCCCCGGCAAGCGAACCTGCCGGGAGCCGGTAACGCCGTTGGCGCACCCTCGGCCCGGTTATCCCTTGTCGGGTTGCTCGCCAGCAGAGCCCGACTCCGTTTCACCGGGCAGACGAAGGTTACCAGGTCTGGCACTCGCCGACAAGCACCGTTGGACACCCGAGTCATGCCTTGAAAAACGCACCGTTCCATCCCGTTCGCGTCGCACCTCCGCGAGATCAGGATAGACCGCTTTCAGAGCAACATACGCTTCAGGCGGATGAACCAGAAATCTACCGTCCAGCCCCATTTGTGCGTCTAACTGGTAGATTCTTCTGGTCCGCATGCCCAACACGATGCCCCTGAGATCGCCATTGATTGAATCTAGGAAGAATAGGAAGACTTAATCGCTTTCTCGGAAGGTTCTCCCAATCGTCACGCCTTCGCGCCGATATCCACGATAGCGCGCCATGGGCTGGTACTCCGTAGACCGCCCAGGACGAGCGTGTACGGAATTTTGTGCTCGTGATCGGCCGGAAGGGGACAGTCCCATTTTTGCGGCATCCTGCCACAAAAATCGGGACAGTCCCCCCCAGGACGCCCATGCACTTTTCGGAATCGGTTTCATCAGCGAGGCAAATCCGATGGCTCGACGGCTGGCTGTAATCGTGTTTATGCTGACCCTGTTTGCCGCAGTCCCGCGGGCCCAAGCCCAATTCACTTGGTTCCACGTGGCCTGCGATTCCGTAGTCACCGACTTCAAGCGAAACAACTGCTGGCCGGAGCCTTTTCTCGGGCCCGACCGGCTGGCCGTGCGTGCGCCCTTCAATGTGATGGTGCAGAACGGATGGCAACTCCAGAACACCGTCAGCGATCACTACTTCGATGAAACCACCGGCAAATTGACGGCTGCGGGAGAGAACAAGGTCTACTGGATCCTCACCCAGGCTCCCAAGCAACACCGGACGATCTACGTGCAGATGTCGCGCAATCCGGAAGTCACCGTACAGAGGCTCCAGACAGTTCAGGCCGTGGCCCAGAACTACGCACTCCCGGGCACTGTGGCCCAGGTTGAAGCGACGGTCACCGAACCACCTGGATGGACGGCCGAACGGGTCGGCCTCGTCAATCAGGCCTTCGAGGCTTCGGCGCCACCGCCGCGGTTGTCCTCCACCAGTTCGTCGGGCAGTGGAACCTAGAAAACTCGACTCGCCTTACCCGGCGTCCGGTTGCAGGTACCTCTCTATGTAATTGCGAACGCGGACTTTGCGGGCCGTGTTCGCACTGCTCATGTAGCGAATCTTGCCGAACACCGGACGCTCCGGCCCCCAAGCCCGATCGTAGCGGCCCAGTACCCAGAAGATTCCGCTGTAGGAATTCGGGTCGCAGCCGTCGACGGCGTAGGTGTTGTTTAGCTCGACCATCGTCTCCAGGGCGGTCTGCCAGTCGGGAGTCCACTGGAGGATCTTCTTTCCCCACAGCATTCGCAGGTAGTTGTGGATAATTCCCTCGCTGCGCAACTGTCGTTGCGCGGCATTCCAGAGGTCGTCGTGGGTGAGGCCGTCGCGGAATTCGTCCAAGGAGTACTCGTACGGCCGGCAATCGCCCGCGTGCTCGTCCAGCGTCGACCGGGCCCAATCGGGCAGGGACTCCGGATCGTCGTAATCGGTGCGATGGGCGCACATGTTGAAGCCCACCTCGCGCCACGTGACCAACTCGTCCAGAAAGGCTTCGGCCGCGGGCTCCATTCCCCACCAACCCTCGCGGCTGCCCGAGGCCCGATCGGCCAGCCGGTCGGGCGACCAACCCTGCTTCCGAGCCAATTCAGCGAATACGTAATGGACCGAGACGTGGCCGTGGTGCAGGTAGGGTGAGAGCCCGCTCGAAGCGTCGCTCTCGGGCTGGTTTCGTTCATGAGCGTAACGCGCCAGTCGACCTTCAAGGAACCGGGCGACGGCCTTGTGCCCGCCCCGACTGCCGCCCGAGAGAGCGACGCGTACAACATTCGGCCGGGTGCTGTGCTTCGCCACCAAGCCTGGGCCATTGCCGAGGACCTGCTCAATCCCCACCAGGCAGGACCGGGCGGTCTCCACTGGGAAATGGTCCAACCGAGGAAAGCGTGCAGGTAACGCGGGATTCGCCGACGGCAAATCAGCCAAGTGGTCGGGCAAACTGCGCTGCAGGACCCGGCGAAAGGCGTGGGCCGTCGGAAAGGCCCGATCGGTTGCAGCCAAGGGGAGCAGACCGTTGGAGTCGACCCGTTCGACCAGCACGGGACTTCGGGCTGCCACCAAGGCCGCCAGTTCCGTCGCTTCCCGCAACGGATACCAGTCGGCGACCACGACGGCCGCCTGCCTGGTCACGGTATCCAGGAATCGCTCCAGCCGTTGCGAGTCGGCAGCGACGCACGGCAGATAGGCGATCCGCGCACGCTGAAACTCCTTGGCATTGTCGGCCATGCCGTCGAGAATCATGGCGGCGTGACGGAGATTCATCCAAGGAGAATCGCAAGCGAGCGTTTCGACGACGAGCAGCGGCAGGCGAAGAGCAACCGCATGGTCGATCGCCCGGTCGAGCGCGAAGTTCCAGGAGGCTCGCCTCGCCGACGACATCCAGTAGAGAACGTAGCGGCCGCCGGAACAGATTGTTTGGTCGTTCAGTCTGGAAATTCGGATGCTTGGGACGTTCGATGCCATGCCTGCCTCTGTCAATCGATCGGCGGGTTTCACACGTGATTTCGCAGCGCCAGCTCCCGCGGATGAGGCTGCAGATAGACCTGGTCCTTGAGGAATTTGACCTCCAGGATGCGGACATAGTGAGCGATCAGGGTGAGGGGGACGACGAGCGGCGTCCGTCCGTAGCGGTAGTCGTCGATGTGCGCGAGCAGTTCGGCTCGGGAAGCGGCGTCGAGGTCCTTTCGGAAGAAGCCGAGGATGTGGTGCAGCACGTTCGTGTGCTTGGCGGGCGAAGCGATCCGTTTCAGAGCGTCCGAGAATTGGGTTTCGTAGGCGGCCTGAAGCTCCTTTCGCGGCAGTTGCTTTGCCGACGCCACGAGTCGCCCCAACTCGCGGTAGTCTTTCTGGGAGTGCGCCAGCAGTAGGTACTTGTGGGCCGTGTGGAAGGCCACCAGGTCGCCAAGCGACCACTTGGGTTTCCACAGGTCCTGCAAGCGCCGGTAGGCGAACACGCGGGTGATCCAGTTTTCGCGAATCCGCGGATCGTTGAGCCGCCCGTCCTCTTCCACAGGGAGAAGCGGAAAACGATCGAGCAGGGTTTCGGCAAACAGTCCGCGGCCGGTTTTGGCGCCGCCTCCGCCTCCGTCTTTCGGATAGACCTTGACGCGTTCCATTCCGCAGCTCGGAGAGCGGCTCTTGAGCACGTAGCCGCTGAGGTCCTCCCCGGCCAACTCGTCGACGCGACGCTTGGCATACTTCCGCATCGAGTCGGTGTGATCCTGCGACGTCTTGGGCATGATCAGCCGAGTCTCGTCGCCGTGCCGTTCGAGCCGAAGGGTGGGACGGGGGATTCCAAGTCCGATCTCAACCTCGGGGCAGACGGACACCCACTCGAAGTACTGGCCCATGGTGCCGGTCAGGAAGCGGTCGTGTTTGTGTCCGCCGTCGAAGCGGACCTCATGCCCGAGCAGGCACGACGAGATGCCGATTCGCAGCGGAGGGGCGACGGGCTGGCCGTCGCTCGGCTGGTTAGCGGGGTCCGTCTTGGCGTTCATGGTTTGTCTCGCGAGGGTCCTGTTGGGAATTGGCGGCCGGGTGAAGCGACGCGGCAAAAGACTGAAGCTGCTGAAGATTGTCGCAGCAGGCCGAGCAGCCGATCCGCTGCCGCAGCGATTCGGTGAGAGCCCGGCCACCCACGGCGACAGCGGTCCGAGAGGCTCCGGCAAGCTCGGAGAATCGCGAGAGCTGTTCCACGAAGTCGTCTTCGTCGGGCAGGGCGGACACGCTCAGCCAGAAGAGCCGTGGACGGTTCTCGGCGAGTGCCGCCTCGAGCGTGCTCGCCGGCAGCGACGAGCCGAGATTGGTCGCCTGCCAGCCGGCCTCGCGCAGGGTGAGTTCGCAGAGAGCCGAGGGGAGCTGATAGGGATCGCCCTCCCAGGCGCCGCCAAACGCCGACGGGGCGTCGCTCGGAAGGTCGGGGAGCAGGCGTCGCAGTTCGCCGAGGATGCGAAGGCCGATCTCGACGCCGCGGCGTTCCTGGTAGACCTCGACTTCGCGGCACTGCCAGCGCTGGCCGATGCGATGGTAGGCCGGCGCGAACACAAGGTCGAAGACTTCGCACAGACGATGGCTTGCCAGATAGAGATCGAGGAGGATCTGCCGGCAAAGCTCCTCGTCGCCGGCGGCCAGGGCGGAGTGGAACTGGTCGGACGCTCGATCCAGAACGCGTTGGGTTCTGCCGGTATTCGAGGGGAGTCCGAGGAGTTCGGGACGGACGAGAGGCTGGTTGCGCCCCCGTAGAAAATCCATCACGCCCGCGGCGGTCATCCGGCGGTGCCCGCCCGGCGTCTTGACGGTTTCGATGAGACCCCGATCGCACCAACGTTTGAGCGACGACTCGCTGACGCCAATTGCCTGGGCAACCTGCTTGGGGGTGAGGAGTTCGGACATGGGGTCGGTGAGCATTGAACCGTGGTGTTCGAGCAGAGAACTAAGTGGTATCGTGATTTCGTCTACGATACCCTAGCAGGATCGCCTGGATTTGCCAGAGCGGGTGTCGTAAATAGCTATATGATAGTGACTTGCGTGCCTGGTTGACAGTGGACGTTTTGGACGATTTGGGCGATCGAGGTCCGGCAGCAGGTGCTGTTAGCTGGGTGGCTGGTGGTCGCGGGCCGGAGTAAGATAGGACACTTGGCTTGGACCTCCTTGTGGAAGAAGCATGGAACTAACTGGGGAAAGAGAACGATGATTCGACGAACAATCGCCGGGTGTTTTTTGGGTGCCGTACTGGTTGGCCTGATAGGGACGAGCGAACCAGCAAAGGGGGAGGAACTCTGGAAGGAAACGCCGGCCCAACGCGACGCTCGCATGCAGTGGTGGCGCGACGCTCGGTTCGGCATGTTCATTCACTGGGGGCTCTACGCGATTCCGGCCGGCGAGTGGGACGGCAAACCGATTGCCGGGATTGGCGAATGGATCATGGACCGGGCGAATATCCCGGTCGCAGACTACGAGCAGTTGGCCAAGCAGTTCAACCCGACGAGATTCGACGCGGCCGAGTGGGTGCGGATCGCCAAGGACGCGGGCGTGAAGTACATCGTGATCACGTCCAAGCACCACGACGGCTTCTGCCTGTTCGATACGAAGGCGACCGATTGGGACGTGGTCGACGCCTCGCCCTACGGGAAGGACCTGCTTATCCAACTCTCGAACGAGTGCCGCAAGCAGGGGATCAAGTTCTGCACCTACTACTCGATCATGGACTGGCATCATCCGGCCCAGTATCGGGGCAGCGACAAGCGTTACAATCCCACGAAGATCCATGACGGCCGCAAGACCGAGTACATGGACTTCATGAAACAGCAGCTCAAAGAACTGCTCGATACGTGCAATCCGGAGGTACTCTGGTTCGACGGGGAATGGCCCGACTGGTACACAGAGCCGGACGCCCGCGAGATCTACAACTATCTGCGGACCCTCAAGCCCGAGTTGATCATCAACAATCGCGTGGGCAAAGGCCGCAAGGGCATGGAAGGTCTCAACAAGGGCGACCAGGAGTACGTGGGCGATTTCGGCACGCCCGAGCAGCAGATTCCCGCCACGGGGCTTGCCGGGGTCGATTGGGAATCGTGCATGACGATGAACGACACCTGGGGCTTCAAGAAAGACGACCACAAGTGGAAGAGCACCGAGATGCTCATCCGCAACCTCATCGATATTGCCTCGAAGGGCGGCAACTACCTGCTCAACGTCGGGCCGACGGCCGAAGGTCTCATTCCCGCTCCCAGCGTCGAACGGCTGGAGGCGATCGGCAAGTGGATGAAAGTCAGCGGCGAGTCGATCTACGGCACCCAGGCCAGCCCCTTCGCCAAGACGCCCTGGGGACGCTGTACCCAGAAGGCACTGGAGGGCGGCAAGACGCGGCTCTACCTGCACGTGTTCGACTGGCCGGCCGACGGCAAGTTGACGGTGCCGGTGAAGAACAAGGTGCTCGGTGCAGAGTGCCTCGGCGTCGGCAAGCTGGATGCGAAAGCTGCTGACGGATCCGTCGTGATTGCCCTGCCGGAAGAGGCACCGGACAAGATTGCCACGGTGATCGTGCTGGACGTTGAGGGAGCGGTGAGCAGTGAGCTTTGAGCAATGAGCTGTCAGATGTGACTGAACACGGCCACGCGGAGGTGATCCGCGTGGCCGTGTGCGTTTGGGAAGATCAGTCTACTCCGGTTTCGGCAAAGTCGGCTCCCCCTGGAGCCAGCCAAGCTTGGCGAGGAACCGGTCGGCAGCGAGCACCGTTTCGTAGTAGGGCTTGTTGTCGTACTTGCCGTAGTTGAAGAAGCCGTGGGGCATACGATCGAAGATCATCAGTTCGCGCCCGTCGACCTTCTTGTAGATGTGTTCCTCACCGACGGGCGGGACGGCCGAGGCTGAAGTTGCCAGGCCCAGGATAATGGCGATTGAGAGAAGGCAACCTGTTCGTTGCATGTTGATTCTCCAAAGGTTTGATGAACGCGGCCAAGGCTATTGGCACAGTGCGTCAACCGCCAGTTGTTGGAACATGCCCCGGATGTCGGCGCCGTCGCTGTTTCCGAAACCGGTGCGCTGGATCATCAGCACGAAGATCATCTTGCGCTGAGGATCGACCCACCCTTGAGTCCCAAAGGCGCCGCCGTGGCCAAACGTGCCCGGCGAAAGCATGGCGGTGACCCCCTGGGGCTCACGGACGATGCACCAGCCGAGCCCCCAGCCGTTGCCGGGTGTGAATCCGGTCGTCAGGTCGCCGGTTCGGACGCGGGTCATCTCGCGGACGGTCGCGTCGGAAAGGATCCTCTGGCCGTCGAGTTCGCCGCCGTTGAGAATCATCTGGTAGAACCGGGCCAAATCCGCGGCCGTGGAAAACAACCCGCCGGACGGGTTCGGGCTGCGATCTTCGGAGATCTCATTCAGCCAGTGCTCGGCCCGCTGGATGGATTGGCCGTCTTTTCCGGGTTGGTAGAGGGTGGCGACCCGCTTGGCCTGTTCGGGCGTCGGGCGAAACGTCGTATCCTTCATGCCCAGAGGCCGGAAGATCCGCTCGGCCAGAAACTCTTCAAAGGGCATGCCGGCAACAACCTCGACCACCCGGCCGCAGACCGTCACGCCGGGGCTGTATTGCCATTTCGTACCCGGCTCGAACTGGAGCGGCCGCTCGGCCAAGGCGTCGACCGTTTCGGCCAGGGTGCCCTGATTCTGCTGACTGCCGCCGAGGCCCGAGGTGTGGGTGACCAGATCGAACAGGGTGATCGGCCGGGCGGGCGGCTTGCCGTCGAGTTTCACCTTCTCAAAGGCGGGGATGTACCTGGAAACGGGATCGCTGAGTGCGAGCCGCCCTTCATCCTCGAGGATCATCAGGGCCGTGGCGGTGACCGGCTTGGTCATCGAGGCGATACAGAACATCGAATCCTTCTGCATGGGCCGATTGCCTTCCACATCGGCCAGCCCCACTGCCTCCAATTGGGCGACTCGGCCGTCCTTGGCGACGAGCGTAACCGCTCCGGAGATCTGACGGTTCTCGACGAAGCCGAGCATCGCCTTGGGGATCTCGGCGAGCCGGGCGGACTGGTCTTCCGCACGACTCGGCGTTCCCACGGCGAGAAACAACAACAAGGCAGCAGACACGAGCCATGGCCGATAGATCAGTCGCTTCATAACTACCTCCATCAAAGTGTGCACGTTGAACGACCTGAGGACCAAGCGATTCCACCCTGCTCACAGTAAACATAGCGCGGGCAGAAAGCAACCGGCCGCCGGCATCCGTCAGTTGACCAACAGCAGGATCGCCGCAGACAACAGGGCCGCCCCTGCGAGGCGCAGCAGGAGCAGCTTCCGGCCCAAGGCATGTTCGTCCCGGGCCAGCCAGCGGCCCAGCGCGAGCACCAGCAGGACGCTCCACAGCCCGCGGAAACTGTAGACCACGTTGGCCGCGGCGGCGTAGCCCCAGTTGGCGATGGTCGAAATGATGAGGAGGCCCTGAACGCCAATGAGGGCCGAGCCGAAGCCCAGGTAAGGCCAGACGCTCGCCGGCGTATCGCGGAGCGGTTGTTGGAAGCGCGGGATGAGGACCAGGGAATAGACTGCGGCAAAGAAGCCCACGACCGGCGGAAACCGTCCCACACCCCAGGCCGGCGACCAGCGCTGGACCAGAACGTCGAAACAGGCGTAGGAGGCGGCCGCGATCAGGGTCAGCCCGGCCGTAAAGGCCGCCCGGTGCATCCCGGCGCGGTCGCGGCTGATCCCGAGCAGGGCGACGGCCGCGGTCGCCAGTGTGGCCGAGATCCAAACCCGCGGCGGCAACGGCTCATGGATCAGCAGCCAGGTGAAGAAGGCGACCATGAGGATCTTCAGCCCGAGCATGGGCGTGGCCACGGAAACGTCGCCCCGCGTGAGCGCGAGGATGGCCGTGATCTGGCCGGCGATGAACAGCAGCGCCACCACGGCCGGCTGCCACAACGCGTCGAGCGAAGGGATCTGCCCGCCGAATCCCCAGAGGCCGGCCAGGGCGACCGACGTGGCGATATTGGAAACGAAAGTGATCCGCCAGACGTCGACGGCCCCCGTGGCGGTTCGCTTGAGCAACAGTGCCCCAAGTGCGTACAGGAACGCCGCCAGCAACGACAGCCAGAACGTGGGGGTCAGCAGAAAGTCGTCGGGGACGGCCGAACTAGCGGCCAAGAGGACAGGGACGTGCGATGGTGGAAGCAACAAGGAGAACTCCGGAGATATCACTCAGCCTTCCGCATGATCTGCAAGAGCACGCTCTCCGATTCCGTCCCCGGAAGCGGATAGGAAGCAAGCTTCCGCAAATCGAGGTCGGCCATGAGTCCGTGGTGCCGTGCCTCACCCCGTTCTTCGACCCAGGCGGGACCCTTGATCAGAAGCAAACGGTGGAACGCGCCCCAGTGCGGCTGGAGCCAGCCCAGAATCTTCCGCAGGCGGGCAACGGCACGAAGCACCAGCGTGTCGCCGTTCCAGACCTGCACGACTTGTTGGACGTTTTCCGGGTAGACGGGCACGTTGAGTCCCAGTTGCGAAACGATGTCAGCCACGGCCCGGGCCTTCTTGCCCACCGACTCGCAGAGCGAGACCTTCAGATCCGGCCGCACGATCGCCAGCACGACGCCCGGCACCCCGCCGCCCGTGCCGACGTCGAGGATCTTCTCGCTTTCTCCGAGGTGCTTCGCCAGCGCCAGGCTGTCGACGACGTCGCGGCCGACGAACTTCTCGTAATCGGTATGCCGGGTCAGGTTGAGCTTGGAGTTCCAGTCCCAGAGGGCCCCGCAGTAGCGGTCGAGAAGGGCCGCCTGGTCGCCGGGCAACTCGATCTGATGCCGGGCCAATGCGGCGGCAAGGGTGTCAACGTTTTCGATCACGCGGGGGCTTTCTGGAGGGAGAGACGGCGCAACATTGCACTCAGCCAAACCACCGGCTAGCATGATACGGCAGCCATGTTGCCGAATCACTACGATGTTAGGCAGGCGGACGAAACACGCCTTCTTCCTATCCTGGAGCGTCTAGCGGGTAGATTTCTTTCGTCCGCCGGCCCTTTGCCGGAGAATCATGATGAAATCCCATTTGACTCGCCGCAAGTTCTTGCGTCAAGCGGCCCTTGCTCCGTCGGCCCTGTCCGTGGCAGCCGTAGTCGCGACCAAGGGGATGGCCGCGCCGAAGTCGCCCAATCAGTCACTGAACATCGCCGTGGTCGGGGTTGCCGGACGCGGGGGCGCGAATCTGAAGGGCGTCTCGGGCGAGAATATCGTGGCTCTGTGCGATGTCGATGCCAACCGCCTCGGTGCCGCTTCTCAGCGATTTCCGAAGGCCGAGACTTTTCGCGATTTCCGCAAGATGCTCGGCCAGGTGGCCGACCGGATCGACGCCGTCGTGGTCAGCACGCCCGATCACACGCATGCCCCGACCGCCGCGGCCGCGATGCGGCTTAAGAAACACTGCTACTGCGAGAAACCGCTGACGCACAATGTGGCCGAAGCCCGGCTGCTCACCCAACTGGCCTCCGAAAACCGCCTGGTGACTCAGATGGGCACACAAATCCATGCGGGCGACAACTATCGCCGCGTGGTCGAACTCGTCCGGTCCGGGGCCATCGGGCCGGTCGGCGAGGTGCACGTGTGGCACCCCGGCAGCCGCGGTAACCAGGATCGACCAACCGACACGCCGCCTGTTCCCGACTACCTGGACTGGGACCTGTGGCTCGGCCCGGCTCCCGAGCGACCCTACCATCCAACCTATGTGCCCGGGAATTGGCGAAGCTGGTGGGATTTTGGAAACGGCACGCTGGGCGACTTCGGTTGCCATTACATGGACCTGCCGTTCTGGGCGTTGGAGTTGGGGCATCCGACGTCGGTCGAAGCCATCGGGCCGCCGCCACACCCGGAAACCACGGCGCCGCAGCTCACCGTTCACTATGAGTTTCCCTCGCGAGGAGAGCGACCGCCGGTCAAGCTGACCTGGACCAACGGCTCCGTCCGACCGGAGATCGTCGGAGGGCTGAATCTGGAGAAGTGGGCCGCCGGTGTACTCTTCGTGGGTGAAAACGGCATGCTTGCAGCCGACTACAACCGGCGGAAGCTTCTGCCGGAGCAGCAGTTCGCGGATTTCCAGCCGCCGGCGCCGACCATCCCCGATTCGATCGGCCATCACGCCGAATGGATCGAGGCCTGCAAGAACGGCGGAACGACGACCTGCCACTTCGGCTACTCGGGCGTGCTGAGCGAAACCGTATTGCTCGGCAATGTGTCGTATCGAATCGGCAGCAAGCTCGACTGGGACGCTCCGAACCTGAAAGCAACGAACTGCCCCAAAGCCGACCGCTACCTGAAGCGAGAGTACCGCGACGGCTGGACACTCTGAAGCGTGTGGACAAGATGGCCCAATTGCTCGAACGCGAAGAATACGTCGAACAAGCGTACTTCTACCGGACGCTGAACGAGCGGATGCAGCAGGGGATGTCGACCCAGGAATTGCTGTTTTCCATCCGCCAGGAACTGCTGTCGACGTCGCGGCTCCCCCTGGCGCTCGACTTCATGCGCACCGAGCTCAAACACACGGGCGGATTCGGCACGGCCATGGCCCACATGAGCCACTACTTCACCACCTTCCAGACCTTCGTGATCACCGAGGCGGAACGGCAGGAAGGACGATTCGATTTTCGCATCGCGCTGGAGATCCTCGAACGGGAAGCCAAGTATCGGGCCGAGGGGGCAAGCCGCCAGGGAATCTTCTTCTATCAGTTTGAGACGCTGTGCCGAAATCGGCTGGGTTACGATGCAGGCCTGGGAGCCATGGCCGGCGATCCCATCTACGACGAGCATTGGTCCGAATGGATTCTAACGGTTCGCAAGCAGGTGGGACTCGTCGACTTCGCCGACATGATCTATGTGCGAAGCGAGCACTACAAGAAGAAAGATCCCGACATGAACAAGGCGGTCCTGTTCGGGGAGAAGGAAGGCAGGATCGCCGAGGCCAACCGCCGGAAGGACCCGGTGTTTCTGTTCTCCGCCTTGGCTCGCCACCTGGGTTATCCGGGTGTGCCCCGCCCCAAGCCGCCGGGCGAGGTCGAGAACGCGATCCCCAAGCTCCTCCGCGCCGTCGAACGCCTGGAAACGCGGATCAAGCTCCTCGAAGAGGAACTTCGCGGTGGGATCAACATCGCCAAGTTCTTTGCCAAGGATTCGAGCCAGAAGAAACCGTAGGTAATGAGTGAGGGAGGGCTGAGATGACCAATGTGAAATGTCTGCTGCCGGCCTGCTTCGTTCTGCTGGCTGCCGGTTCGGTCGTTGCAGGAGCCGAACGTTCCGACGAGCCCTTCATGGGGGCGTATATTCACTTGTCCTCGTGGTTTCGCGATGCGCCCGACGAGGCGGCCCGCGTTCGAATCATCGAGGAGAATCTGGATCGCTTCCGCGATTCGGGGCTGCGAGTTCTGATCCCGTTCGTAACCTCCACTCGCGGCCAGGCCGGATATGCCAGCCAGGTGATTCCCGACAGGGCGTTTGGCGACTGGGACCCGCTCGCCGTGATGGTTCGCGAGGCTCGCAAGCGCGGCTTGCAGATCTATCCGGCCGTCTGCGTGTTGGCCTGCGGGCACGATCGGCCCGAGGGCATTCTCAAACAGCATCCGGACTGGGCCCTCCGCGACAAGGAGGGGCAGCCCATGGGCTTCATTTCTTCCGGGCATCCGGAAGCCCGGGCCTGGGTGGTCTCGATGCTCAAGGAGATTGCGGCCAACTACCGGCCGGACGGCATCCTGCTCGACTACTGCCGCTATCCCGGCAGCGAGGCCCAGATGGACCCCGTGGCGCAGGCCGAATTCGAGAAGTCCCATCCGGCTGATCGATTCCCGCCGGGAAGCAGCCAGTACAAGGACGCGTTTCGAGAATTCAAGCGGGAGTGTCTTACGGAACTGGTCGGGCAGATCAGCCGCGAGTTGCGGGCCCTCGACCCCGCGCCGCGAATCGCCGTCTACATGTGGAGCGCCCATGAGCTCAAGAACACCCGCGATTGGCGAACCTGGGCCGACCGCGGATACCTCGACATGCTCAATCACACCGGCTACTCCTATCGCGAGCAATACGGCGAGAGGTACCTCACGGTCTTGGACGAGCGATTCCAGACCGCGGCCGACGTTCTGAAGGGAATTAGCAGGCCGGTTGAGTTCACCATCTGCGTGGGAATCTCCACCAGCCACGGCAAGATCCGCGAAGCCAAGGAACTCAAAGACTACCTCGATATCGGCAAGCGCCACGGCGTCCAGGGTGCGGCGTTCTTCACCTGGGAAACGCTTCAGCCGTACCTGCCCGAAGTGAAGCAGGCCGGCTACTTCGAACAGTTCACCACCGGCTTGCAGCCGCCGGCTAAATGACCTTGCGTGATTCCCGGAGGAATTCCCGGGGGCCGTTGGCCGTCATTCCCGCGCAGGCGGGAATCCATGCCCTCGGCAAACGCCACTGGATTCCCGCCTGCGCGGGAATGACGCGGGGAACGACTATCTCGGAATCATGTCTCCGGGAATCACGCAAGTCCATTTAGGCGAGGCGATGGACTACCAAGCGGCCAGACAGGAGCGAACCGATGGCAACAACGTGCGCAAGAACCAGGGGCAACCTGGCCGCGAGTCTGCTCGTGTCGATCATCCTGACACCGGGCGCAATCCCCCGGGCACCGGCCGCAGAACTGCCACGCATCGATTTCGAACAAGGCGATGACCTCTCGAAATACGAGCGTCTGGACTGGGGGAGGCTTGAGGCGGACGTGGTTCCCGGCGGACTGGACGGCAAAGGACACTGCCTGCGGCTGCACAACTCCACCCCGGCGACCACCTGCGGCGTGCGGCTCAAAGGGCCGGTGACGCTGACAAAGAACCTCCTGTTGTCGTTCGACTACCGAACCGAAATCGAGCTGGGCTTCGAAGGGGCCTATCTGGGGATGATCTTCTATGTCGACGGAGAACAGTGGTTCTGGCACAGCGATGAATTCTCCGCCGAGTGGCGGCATGCCGAGGTGTCGTTGGGTGCCCTGCCGCCGTGGCAGGAACATACCGTGCGGTCCGGGCTGGTCTTCTCCGGAATTCAGGTCTATGGTCGCGTGAAGGACAAGACAACAACCAAGGGCGAGACGAACGCTCGCATGACGGTGTATCTGGACAACATCCAGATCGACGTGGCCCAGCGGAAGTCCGTCCTGACGGATCGGGAACGTGACTCGACCGCCAACCCGCCCATGTTCCAGTGGCCCCGGCCTGACGGAGCGCGCCCCCAGCGACTCCAGTATTCCCTGGATCCCGGGTTCGCGGACGGCACGACGGTGACGGTCGATACGAAGTGGAACTTCTTTACTCCGGCCGAACCGCTGAAGCCAGGCTGCTGGTACTGGCGGGTGTGGAGCAGCAGCGAGTTGTTGGAGGGCTGGTCGGATATTGAGCGAATCGAAGTCCTGCCCGAAGCCCACCGCTTCACAACGCCCCCCATGCCGCTGGAATCACTGGCCGCCAGACCGCGGCCCCGTCTGATGCCGGTCGCCCGGCTGGACGAACCCGACTTGACCGACGCGCAGAAAGCGCAGTTGGTCAAGAACGCCGAGAAGCTCTATCGCCAAGGCGTGCCCGAGCATCCGGGCGTACACGTGCCCGGCGATCCGCGCTGGCCGACCTGGATCGATTGGTATGGAAAGGTCGCCGGCGGCATCACGGGCGGCACCGGGCGACGGCTCGAGAATCTCGGCGGCTACGCCATGTTGACGGGCGATCCGCAGGTGACCCAATGGGCCAAGGAACTCGCCTTGGAGGCCTGCCGCTGGGACCCGGATGGCGGCAGCGCCATGCGGTACGGCGATATCGGGGCCCATCATCTGCTTCGCGGCCTGAACTGGTGTTACGACGCCTGCCGCGACACCATGTCGGCCGAGGAAGAGAAGCAATTGCGAGAGACGATTGTGCGGCGGGCTGAGCAGTTTCATCAGCGACTGAATCCCTTCCGCGGCAGCGAGGCCAACAACCATGCCTGGCTCCAGGCGTTCGGCCTGGCCGAGTCAGGAATCGTCTTGCTGGGCGAGCACGACGGGGCCGCCGAATGGGCCGAGGTGGTTCGCCAACTCTACCTGGGCCGGTTCCTGAGCTGCCTGGGTCGGCAGGGAGAAAACAACGAAGGCATCTCCTACTGGGGCTACGGCCTGGGTTTCGTCATCGGCTATGCCGACCTGATGCGCACTGTCTGCGACATCGATCTCTACCAGCACCCCTGGCTGCGGCAGACCGCCCGCTTTCCCATGTACAGTGTTCCGCCAAACGCCTGGGCCGTCTCGTTCGCCGATACGGGCAAACCGAACCACTCCGTACGCGGACCGGCTCAGACCCGATGGGTCCGTGAACTGGCCCTGCGAACCGGCGACCCCTACGCACTCTGGTACTCGGGCGAGCGAGAGCCGGTGGACGGTCTGGTCCCCAAGCCGCCGACCGATCTGACGCCTTCGATCCACTACGAGGACTTGGGCTGGGTGATTTTCAACACGTCGCTGGTCGACGGCTTGCAGGGATCGACGGTGGCCCTGCACAGCGGCCGCTACTTCGCCGGACATCAGCACCCCGACCAGAACAGTTTTGTGATCAACGCCTACGGCGAGAAGCTGGCCGTCGACGGCGGCTACTATGACTGGTATGGCAGCCCGCACTTCAAGGCCTACTCGATGACCACGCTGGCTCACAACACACTGCTGGTCGACGGAGCCGGCCAGGCCGTGTGCAAGTCGGGCGCCGACGGCCGGATCGCCCGCTATTTCGACTCGCCCGACTACGGCTACACCATCGGCGACGCCTCCGATCCGGAGGTCTACGATGGAAAGCTGTCTCGCTTCGATCGGCGAGTGCTCTTCATCAAGCCCGGCCTGGTCGTGATCCACGACCTGGTCGCCTCCGCCGCAGGGGCCGCCCGCTACGACTGGATGCTCCATGCGGTGGCACCCCTCGAAACGGACGATTCCAGCAAGTCCTTTCAAGTCTCTTTCCCGAAAGCAGCGTTGCGGGGCCGGTTCCTTACGCCCGGGGGTGTGAACTTGAAAGTCACGACCGGTTTCCCCGTCGAGCCGGTCGACGGCTACAGCACTCGGCCGGTGCCGCCCGAGAAGTACGCTCCCGAGTGGCATCTCTACGCGACACCGGGGAAGCCGGCCACAGAGGAAGAGTTCCTGGCCGTGATGCAAATCCAGCGGCTCGACGAGCAGCCTGAGCCGGAAGCCCTGATCGAGCCGCTCGAAGCGACCGGGGGCTACGGCGTTCGCGTTCAGGTTGGTGACCAGATCCACCTGATCCTGTTGCGCGAGGCAAACGCCGAAGGACCACTTCGCTGCGACAGCATGGAAACGGACGGGGAGGTCGCCGCTGTGGAAGCCGGAAAGGACGGAAAGAACCTCCGCGCAATGGCAATTGGGGCATGCAAGCTCCGATACAAGGGCGAGGTCCTGCTCGATGCGGGCGCCCCGCAGGATTGGGCGCGAGGCGGGGCTCGTTGAAACCCCGGTGTGAACCGCAATTGGGGACCGCATACCGTCAAGCGCCGAACCAATCGCAGTCGCGTCAAAACGATCCGATCTCCTCGACTTCGACGCCCAGCCTTTTCGCAATGGCAGCCAGCGTTCGTGGGCGTATCGCGTCCCTGACAATCTCTCCGCGTTCGATTCTCGCAAGGGTCTTTTCCGACAGTCCCGGGAAGTCGGACCTTGCGACTTTCTTCTGAAGGCGTAACCGGCGCAAGGATGCGCCAAACGTCTTCTGCGACGCGATTCGCCGCTTCTTCAGTCGTCTTCGATACTCCGCATCGAACTCGTAGAGAATTGCGTCAACGGCCGCTTCGTACTCGCCAAGCCGCACCGTCTGGCCGCAGTCTGCGATCGCGAAATCCGAGAAGTCGGGAACAACACCGGCACCGCTCGGTCGAAACGCAGAGAACGGAACGACGATCGAATCCAGATTTCCACGGCCGAACGTAATGGTGCAGGTGTCCGGATCGACGGTACCACTGATGAATAGGTCCTTGCGGTTCGGGGCAGACAGAACCTCCGCCAGTTCTTCCGGCGGCAGGAAGCAGTCCGGTTTTCCGAATACAACATCCCTGAAGGAATTCGCCAGCATGGGCACACTCTGACTGTTGAACTCGTGCACCAAGACAGCAGAACCCAGTCGCAACGACGACCGTGCAGCCGATTTCAGTAACTCAAAAGTCAGGTTCGGAGTGTAACTGACCCATAGCGAATCGCTGCCGGCAATGGCGAGGGATTCCCTGACATCCCTGAGGTTCGTAACCGTTCTGACGAGAGACGTGCCGGTTCTCGACCCAAGAAGATCCTGAATCCGCTTGGCCCGAGACGGCCTTGAGTCCAACACAAAGGTGGGACTGGTTACCTCGCGATCAGACGGTGCGATGATGGGCATCTTTTCGTTCCAAGATTCAGACAGGGTTCTCTGGATACATTTCATCCCACGCTTGGCATAGCTGCGTGAAGCCTCCAGACAAACCGCCTCTTGTGCTATATCGGTCGCGCTGCTACTTGGATTATATGTCCCGTTTCACATGAAGGCAAGAAAGGACATATTAGTACCCCCTCCACAGTCGGGCGCAAATTGACTGCACCCCACCTCACGTCCTACCGCATACCGCCCCGCCGTACACCCAAAATGACGCCAGAAGGCCGTGGCAGAATACTGGACCGGACTGAACCCGCATCTTTCTGCAATCTGCGTGTGTCCAACGATCACTTTGGACTCGGCCGGGCCGGACCGCTCTGTTCCGGTACCACCGCCACGGCGTCCAACGCCACCAGGGCCTCCGGTAGGATCAGCGGCGTGCATATCCACGATACGGCGGGCCGCACCGGTCCGGGGAAACGTTTGGCAAACAGGCTGCGAACCTTGAGGGCAGTCGCAGGGCTGTCTACGAAGACGTTCAGCTTCACCAGGTGGTCGGTGCTCGACTCGGCCGCTGCCAGCACCGTCTCCAGATTGAAAAGGAGCTGAGCCAACTGGGCGTCGACCGCAGTGCCGCCGATCACGGTACCGTCCTTGTCCGTCGGCAGCAGTTGCCCCGTGTGCACCAGGGCGCAGCCTTTGACAACGACCGCTTGAGACGTTCCCGACGACTCGTCGGCTCCCAAGCAGACGATCGACTCGGCCGCAGCACTGCGTGCGGCAATCAGCAGCGTCCACGCTGCCAGGAATAGCAGGTGCTGTCTCATGGATCTTCTCCCAAATATCGTGTTGACTTCGCCCCCGTTATTCCATTCTTCCATCATTCCAATACTCCCGCTCAAGCCGGAGAGTTACTTGTCGGTCGTGCCATAGACACGTGGTATCAGATGTCCGCCCCGGAATAAGACTCTACGCCAGAAGAGCGTGCGCCTCCTGGAGCTTCGCGACAATCGCCAGCCGGTTGGGACAAGCCTCCTGGCAAGCGCCGCACTGAGTGCAGGCCGGCACCTGCCGCTCGGGCGGCAACGCTGCGTAGAGTTCCCGGGCGTCTTCGCAATGGCCGTAATTCTTGTAGTACATGCGATAGCGGAGAAGATCGGGCACGCGAATCCCCACTGGGCAGTGCGGCACGCAAGTCTCGCACAAACGGCAGTAGTCGTCGGTGGCAGTCTCCGCATAGAGGTCGAGCAGACGCTCGTGCCGCCGGGTAAGCTGCCCGTTCACGGCCGCACAGTTCTCCGTCACCTCATCGACCGCGCTCATTCCTACCGCCGCGGCGCAGACGTTGGGATTCCGCAGCACCCACATCAACATCGCCTGGTAGAGATTCGATTTGCCGAAATCCTGCAGTTCCTTCAGGAGCCGGGCAACCAACGGATTGGCCTTGTCCTCGGCCCAGTTGGGTACGAAGTGGCCCGTCATCGGCTTCATGCAGAGCACGCCCACGTCCTTCTGCTTGCAGGACGCGAACAGCCCCTCCACGTCGTTCCGGTCGAACCTTTCGGTCCACTTGGCCAGTGCCATGTAGTTGTACGGCTGGAAGACGAAGTCGACCTGATCGGCGTCGACCCGGGCCTGATGCTCGGCCGGCACGTGACCGCTCAATCCGATGAAGCGAATCTTCCCCTGTTCGCGGAGTTTCAAGGCGGCTTCATAGAAGGCTTCGCTCCAGCGGCCGTGGGAAAAGTAGCAGTCGATATGGTCGGTATGGAAATGCTTCAGACTCAGTTCGCACCTCTCCATGATCGTGGGAACGTCGTCCCGGGGCGGATCGGGCGCAGTGAAGATGATCACTTCCTGGCGCCGGCCCCGCATGGCGTTGCCGAGAATCTCTTCCGTATCGTGGTAACCCAGGCCGGTCGCCACGAAGTTGCCCCCCAGTTCGAGCAGCTTGTGCAGTATGGCAGGCAGCTCTTCGCGGTAGCGGTTGAACCGATCCGGTCCGAGCGTCCTCGACTTCAGCCCGGTGGCACAACCCAGCCCGACTTCGGAGATCGTCAGGTTGGTCCGTCCGAAGCGGCGATACCTCATTCCGGCCTTGGTCGCCCCGTCGCTCGCGCCTGCCGTGCGGTTGGCCAGGGCGGCCCCGAGCGCCGCCACGGAACCCTGCTCCAAAAACCGCCGTCGCGAAAGCGACGGATTGCCGTCGGTTGACATGGATTTTCCTCCCCTTATTCAAGAATCGCGATTGACTTTCTGGAGCCGCCGACAAACGCCTCAACCGCCCGAACGAGAATGCTGCATCGATGGAAGAATCGAGCGGTCTGCGCGTTACTATACAAAGAACGACCCGGCTACTGCAATCTTCTGCGCCATTATTATGGCACCAGGCAATCGATTGTTCCTCGAACTCTGTCCTCGATCAGAGAGGACGTGGGGAACGCCGGATGGCCTTGCGTGATTCCCGGAGGAATCCCCGGAGGCCTTTGGCCGATCACGTGCTTGCTTTCACCAGATCAAGCTCCAGGCCCAATGCTGCAGCAATTGCCTCGATGCTGCTGAGTTTCGTGTCGCGCCCGTATTCGACGTCGCGAACCGTCGCTGGATTTGGAATTCCCGCCGCCTTAGCCACTGCGTACCAAGTCAAACCTTGGTTCTCGCGGGCCGCCCGAATCTTCGCACCGATACCGCCAGTCACCGGACGGGGACGGTCCGGAGCCGGCGGAAAATCTCGCTGCACTTGCACGCGGATCTTGTTCAACCGCTCGCTCTCGGGCGCGGAGATTTGCCTCTTGCGGGTCACGCCCTTCGCAGTTCTCTTGGCCATTGCAGTGTTCCTCATGGCTCGGAAACGTGGTAGGCAGTGATAGGGTAGACCGAGTCCTCATCAACCCGTTCGAAAACGACGATGATGTACTCGCCGGTCGGTGTAAAACCAAACACACAGGGAAGCCCGCTCGAAGTACTGTTGGCCGTGGAATCCGGAGAGTTCAAGACCGCCTCGACCTCATCCGTGGTCAGACCATGTTCGGCAATGTGCTGCACGTTGCCAAGCGAGTCGTCTTCATCATCCCAGACGATCCAAAGGAATGTCATTCGAGCCCCCCTTTGCGTTACTTGATTATAGCAATGCAATGCACTATGTCAATGCGTTGACGGTACGTAGTGTCTCTGCCTGTGAGGGCTTGTCGACGCATTGTAGTTATCCTGGCTGCAGTCTCGCCCCGTACGGCCCCGGGCTCATTCAACCGCATGAAAGGCTATCCCTGGCGGCAAATGCCGAGGCAGTTCTATGGTTGAGGATTCGCGTTTGTCCCGGTTGAATCCAGACCATTTCCTAGCGTGTGACCATTGCGAAGATACTTGCTCTGAAGGAGATCCCAAAATCGAAGAAAATCCTCTTCGCTACAGAACTCCGTATTGTCCCGCCCAAAGTATTTCTTGGCGTCCTTCTCATCGAGGATGACAGGAAACGGCCTCCCGCCATTGACAGCGACGAACAACTGCAGGCGTCCCGTGACGCGTTGAACTCGCTTGCCCTCCACATGAACGACATGTCCGGCGTATTCCCACTTCTCTTGCCACCATGACGGCGGGTAATGCAGCGTGATGCTCGGGTCGTCTGCCCAAAGGAAGTACGCCAACGTGGGCTCGTGATCGTTCACGGCAGAAGCATAAACCGCCATGAGTATTGGAACTTCAGGATCACGGACGACCCACTCATTTCCCCAGCCACGATGTCCATGGTGAACATAATCTCGGTAGGTCACGAGGATGGACGCAGAAATCGCCCCGATCGCCACCGCGATCATCAGGCTACGAAGCCGAAACTGATATCGATGTTTCCTGGACATCGTCAACGCTGGTCCCTATGGCCGATTCACCTCTGATTCTATTCCATACTGCCCCGGCGTGCACCCGAACTGCCGCCGAAAAACCGTGGCAAAGTACTGGGCCGAACTGAATCCACACCTCTCAGCAATCTGCGCGTTGGTAAGCTCCTCCTCACGAAGCAATTGAGCCGCCGACTCCAGTCGCATCCGGTTCAGGTGTTGCATCGGCGTGGTGTTTGTCAGCCGGCGGCAGTAGTCGGTGAACCGGGTGACTCCCAGCCCGCACGACTGGGCCATGCGGCGGACGGTCCATTCTTGCGCGAGATGCCGGCGTTCGGAGCGGAGGTCTTCGAGAAAAAGTTCGACCGTCCGCTGGGTATCGGAAAGCGTTTCGTCGAGCGTCACGTCGTGGCTGCGGAAGAGTTCCAGCGTATGCAGGAGCAGTTCGTTCAATAACACGGTGAGCCAGGAGACGCTGGAGCCGCCGCGGTCGGATTCGATGGCCTGGGCAATTCGCACAAAACACTCGCAAACCTGCCCGGCGTTGTGCCAAACAGGCTGCTCGTTGTGGCGGAGAACGTGGGTCAACTCGTCGAGGTCGGCCTTGGTGAGCAGGATCCACGAGGGCCAACGCCAGGTCTGGTGAGGACGCCGAACGCCGACGTCGAGAATCACCCAGTGAAGCCGGCCCGGGCCGACGTGCGGGTTGCCCAACCGGTGCCGCTGCCAGGGTCGCGTGACGGTCAGGTCGTTGGGCTTGAGCCGCTGCTCCACACCCTCCACGGCGAAGTCGAGGCCACCTCGTTCGAGCAAGGTCAATTCGATCCCTTCGTTCTGATGCCAGCCGAGTCCCCAGGATTGCGGTTCTTCCGCGTCCCAGTATCCCACCGTCTTGAGCCCCGGCAGGGCATTCCGCGGCAAAGGCCGTCCCGGATAGTGGCCGTGTACCAGCGTTTCCAGCCGAATCCGACCCGCCCGCGCCGCGTGGAGCAACGGTTGGCAGGTGTCGGCCTGGTAGGTTTCATCCTGGCTGGTGTAGATGGGAACGCGTCGGCTCATGGTTCAAAATCTTTCACTGAACCATTTTGTAGTTCGTTTGACTTGCCCGTCCAGTATACTGAGACCCGAGATTCCGCGGCAAATGACCGAATTCGGAATTTTTCGCTTCCTGAGTTTCAGCAGACGGGAGACCCACGCGATGAAGACCAACTCGAAGCGGACCTTGCCTCGGCGAGAAGTTCTCAAACGGCTGGCGGCCCTCGGCTGTGCGACACCGTTCTTCGTGCCCGGTCGTGCCCTGGGCGCCGAGGAAAAGGCTGCGGCCAACGAGCGAATCACAGTCGGCCATATCGGCGTCGGCAATCGCGGCGGTGCCCTGTTTCGGGAGGTTCAACGGGTGCCCGATTTCCAGAGCGTGGCCGCCTCCGACTGCTACCAGAATCGCCGCGAGGCGACTGCCGGCGTTTGCAAAGGGAAAGCCTATGCCGATTTCCGCGACCTGCTCGCCCGCGACGACATCGACGCCGTCTATATCGCCACGCCCGACCACTGGCACGTTCCCATCGGCATCATGGCGGCCCGGGCCGGCAAAGACGTCTACATCGAGAAGCCGCTGGGCGTTACCCTCGAACAAGACCTGGCGATTGAGAAGGTGCTGGCCGACACGGGCAGGATCTTTCAATACGGAACCCAACAGCGAAGCCTGCCTCACTGCTGGAACGGGTGCGAACTGGTCCGCCGCGGGGCCATCGGCAAGGTACACGCCATCGAAATCGACGCACCCAACGGCGCGGCGGGCGGTTCCACTGCCGAAGCGCCCGTCCCGGACGGATTCGATTTCGACATGTGGTGCGGCCCGGCTCCGAAACGAACCTACACCGCCGACCTCTGCAAGCCGCCGGGAACTTACTGGATCTTCGACTACTCGATCGGCTACCTGGGCGGCTGGGGCGCCCATCCGCTCGACATCATGGTCTGGGGAAGCGACGCCGACCTGAGCGGTCTGGTGACCGTCGAGGGAACGGGCAAGATCCCGTCCGAAGGGCTCTACGACGTGGTTTACGACTGGGACATGAAGATCAAGCTGGGCGACGTCGACCTGATCTTCCGCCCCGGAGGCGATCGGACAAAGTTCATCGGCACCGATGGTTGGATCCAGGTGGCCCGCGCCGCCGAACGCAATGCGGCCAGTGATCCTGCCCTGATCCCCACGAAACTCGCTGAACCCCTGACACCGAACGACGACAGCCTGCAGGTGAGCCGCTCGCAATCGGGCAATTTCGCCGAGGCGATCAAGTCGCGGAAAGCGCCCGTCTCCAATATCCGCGACGCCGTGCGAAGCGACGTGATCAGCCTGCTCTGCGACATGGCCGTACGCACCGGCCAGAAGATCACCTGGGATCCGGTGAAGAAGGAGCTTGTCGATCCGAGCCCCGAGGCCAAGGCGATGTTCACACGGAAGCTGCGCGAGCCGTGGACTCTTTAGAGACGGAAGGCTGGACGAATGCGAACGGGACGTGCCTTGCTGGTGACGATGCTGTTCTGCACAGCGGGTTGGAGCGGTTGCGGTCGTAATGACCCGGCCGTTGAGACGCCCGCGGTGTCCGTCGCCCAAGAAACGCCTGCTCGCAACGAATTATCTGACCGGCAGAAAGCCGCCATCGAGTTGATTGGGGCCGCTGGGGGCGAAATGGAACTGGATGCGGACGGCCTCCCCGTGCGAATCGACCTGGCAAGCGACCGGGTCTTTGCCGATGAGACTCTGGTAGGTGCGGCACTGGAATTTCCCGATTTGAAAGGGTTACGTCTGGCCCTCAGTTCGGTACCGGACGCGACCCTGGCAGAGTTGGCGTCTCTGGCCAACCTGGGAGAACTCTATCTGCAGGATGCGGCGATCGATGATGCGCGACTGGCGGATATCCTGCGTGCCATGCCCAACCTGCGGCGATTGACCTTGCGGCGGCTTAACGGCATGACCGACCAGGCACTCGATGCCGTGGTTGCCTGCGATCAGATGGAAGTACTGGCCCTGATCGAGATGAACCGGATAACCGGGGCCGGGCTCGACCGCCTGGCAGGTTGCCTGAAGCTCCGTTCTCTGGACTTGCGCAACTGCGGGGGGCTGTCGCCTGAAGACCTGAAGCGACTGTCGGCCGTAAAAGTCCTTGAAGAGGTGAAGTTCGGCGGGCCGGCGATCCATGATGGACTCGCCGAAGTGATCGTTGGCTTGCCCAAGGTGCAATCCGTTACGGTCGAAGACGCCGAGATCTCACCCGCCTTCGTCGACAAACTTGCGTCCCATGCCGCAACGGCCGAGAGAATCCGCACGCTGGCCTTCGCCCGATGCTATGGCGTGACGGACGACGCGCTGCGCTCGCTCGGCGAGTTCCCGAGCCTGGAATCGCTTTCCCTCCGCGACATCCTGGTAACCGGTTCGTTTCTGACCGGGCTGAACCACGAGGGGAGCAATCCGCTGCCGCTGAAAACGCTGATTGCTGCCAACGCCTTCCTGAACGATGAGGCTGTCGCGAGCCTGCCGGAGGTTGCCCCCAACCTGGTGCGTCTCGACTTGCGCGGAAACGTGGGGCTGAGTGAAGGCTCAAGGCAAGTCCTGCAGAAGCTGAAGAACTTGAAAGAACTGACGTTGCCGTGAGAGAATCCCGCGGCCCTTGGAGTTTCTTTGAGAGTCTGAATTGGTAGCATTGAGTCTTGTTTCGGATTTCGAGTTTCGGATTTGGGATTTGTCACACGACGACTCCACATCCACGTACCAAGAGCCATGAAGGAGGGAGAGGGCCCATGAGAAAGACAACACGTCGTGAGTTCGTACAAACCGGGATGGCGGCCGGCGTGGCTGCCGCGAGTGCGATCGCCGCACCGGCGGTGATCGCCGAAACCGCCAAAGGCGCCAACGAGCGACTGGGCGTCGGCTTCATCGGCACGGGCGGCCGCAGCCGTGCCCACCAGAAAATCGTCAACGACTTCAAGGAGCAGGGGCTCGCTCAACCCGTGGCAGTCTGCGACGTCTATCGCCCCCGTCTGGAAGCGGCCAGCAAGAACACGGGCGGCGCCAAAATGTACGACGAGCACGAGGCGCTGCTGGCCGATCCGAACGTCGACGTGGTCTGCATCGCCAGCCCCGACCGGCTTCATGGGCCGCAGACGATCGACGCCCTCAATGCGGGCAAGGACGTCTACTGCGAGAAGCCCCTGACGCACTGGGCCCAGTTCGAGTTGGCCAAGAAGATCGAAGAGACCTCCAAAAAGACCGGCAAACTCGTGCAGGTCGGCACCCAGCACATGGCCGACGACAACTACCCGGAGATCATCCGCATGATCCACGACGGGATCATCGGCAAGCCGGTCCACGTGGAGTGCAGCTACTATCGCCGCGGCGATTGGGGCGAACGAATGAAGATCGACGATCCCAGCGCCAGGCCGGGACCGGACCTGAACTGGGAGCGGTTTCTGGGCGACGCGCCGAAGGTGGACTACACGGTCTCGCGTTTCTTCCAGTGGCGGATGTATTGGGACTATGCGGGCGGACCGGCAACGGACCTGCTGGTGCACACCTTCACGCCCATCTTCTGCATCCTCGAACTCGATTTTCCCGAGCGAGTCTTCGGCGGCGGAGGGACCTTCCAGTACGATCGCGAGGTGCCCGACCAGTGCAACGTGATCGCCGACTACAAGGACGGGCCAAGCGTGGTGATGACCAACTCGCTGTCGAACCACGTGCCGGCCGACACGGTGATCCGCGGCACCGACGGGATCATCACCTGGGCCATGCTGCAAGGCGGCAAGGGCGAAGGCGTGCGGATCGTCCCCTTCGCCGCGGACAAGAAGGAGATCCTCCTGCCCTGGAAAGGACAAGGCGATACCGGCAAGCTCTGGGCCGACCTGCTCGACTGCGTGAAGACCCGGAAACAGCCCAAGTGCAACATCGCCATGGCCGTGCGAGTCCAGGCGCCGCTCTCCATGGCGATTCTCTCGCACCGCGAAAGCAAGGTGGCCCTGTTCGACCAGGCCAGCCAATCGATTCGGATGTCGTAAAAGCAGCAGGTCCCGGGCGCCGCACGGGGCCTCGGTCCAATACAGCGCGTGATGATTCAAACTACGGGTTTCGCATCGGTTCCTGGTATGGAACGTTGTTCGAGAATTCAGGAACCGTGCGGCGCCCGGTACCTACTGGAGATCTCTCATGAATATCGGCGTCTTCTTGTTGATCGAACCGTTCGCCAGCGTGGAAGTGCAGCTTCAGCGAGCGAAGGAAATGGGATTCACGCATGCCGACATCACCGACACGAATGCCGGAGGGAGCATGTTGGGCTCTGCTGGATTCTCGCCGACCATCAGTCTGGACGAGAATCCGTTCGAAGTGAGGCGGCTCTTCGAGAAGTACGGAATTGAGCCTTCTACAGTCTGCGCCCATGCCATGCTGCTCGAGCCCTCCAACCCGGGGCTGTTCGGCACCGCCGAGATCATGAAAGCGATCAAGTTCGCCGCGGCGATCGGCATCAAGGACGTGGTCACGACGGAAACGGATCCCCGTTCCGAATGGGCTCACAGGCTGACCTACGATCAGCAGATCTTCACTATCGCCGAAAAGCTCTACACACCCGTTCGCATGGCCACCGACTACGGCATTCATTTGCTGCTGGAGCCTCACGGCCCGGTGACGGATACAATTCAGGGAATCCGGGACGTTATGAATCTGCTCGGCAATCCGGAGTCGCTGGGCGTGAATCTCGACACGGGCAATTCCTGGCTGGGCGGCGCCGATCCGGTCGAAATGGCCAGGGTGTTCAAGGACAAGATCCACCACATCCACTGGAAAGACCTCGGTGAAGAGTGGGTGGAGAAGCGGGGGACGCTCTACGGCTGCGGCTTCTCGACCATCGCCCTCGGTGACGGCGTCATCGATATCGCCGGGGTGTGCGAGGTACTCAAGGATGCCAACGTGCGAGGTTCCACGCTGGAGATCATCGGCTCGGAGGACATTCTCAAGAGAAGCGCGGCTTACCTGAGGTCGCAGGGGCTCTGATCTGTTGGGCAGGTGGGCGAGGAGAATCTACCAGCCACCACGCAATCGAATCGCACCCGTAATTACGGCCGCCGACCCCCTCAAAAGGGGTATGTAATTCGACTTTCTCTCCTCTACGGGTGTCGCAAGCGTTTCTTTTGAACTCTCCCGCGTCGAGTCGCGTCTAAGACGGGTGGGCCGCGTTACCCGGCTCATCGGGTGGGGGGGAGAACGGCGAGCGTGGACCCGCAGTTTGAGAACGACCCATACATCTTGCACGTGGCTGGTGGAAATTGCCTTCTGACCGCGGTTTTTCAATTCCCGGCCGTGACGTGTTCTGCCCAAAATCGTACCAAGGCCTCGCGCCTCGCAACTCTTTCTTTGCCCCCTCGATTTGACGGACTGCCATGAACCTGCGACGAAACGAGCGACTTCGAAATCCCTTGCACCGCCGGACCCGAGGCCTTCGGTTGGAGCCTCTGGAATCGAGAACGCTTCTCTCGGCCACGCCGACCGACGATAGCTTCCGCCTGGCCATTTTCGCCGACAGCACCGAGGTCGAGATCCCCGCGGACTTGGGGGTGGCGGCCAACAACAGCACGCAGTCGCTGTTCACCGTCGACGATAGCGGCGAGGTCTACCTGGATAGCTCCGGCGGGCAGAAGCTGGGCGACCTGTTCGATATCTGGCAGAACAACGCCGGACTGGCGGGCAACCGGGCCGACGCCATCCTGACCGAGGACCAGCTTCTCAGCCACATCGAAGACGGTACGAAGACCGTTCAGATGTTCGTCAACGGCCAGGTCTCCACCGCCTTCGAGGACTATGTCGTCCAGGACGACGACCAGATCGTGCTCGTCTACGGCGACAATCCGGTTGTGTCGCTCAATACGAACTACGGCCCGATCGTCGTCGAGTTGTTTGCCGACGAATCGCCGATCACGGTCAACAACTTCCTCAACTACGTCAACGACGGCGACTACGTCAACTCGTTCTTCCACCGATCCGTCGAGAACTTCATCATCCAGGCCGGCGGGTTCAAGACCAACACGACCACCTTCACCGACACGGACCAGTTCTCCGACGTCCCTGCCGACGCCCAGATTCAGAACGAACCGGGCCTCCACAACGTTCGCGGCACGATCGCCATGGCTAAACTGGACGGCTTGCCCAACAGTGCCACCAACCAATTCTTCGTCAATCTTAAAGACAACAGTTCAAACCTCGACAATCAGAACGGCGGTTTCACCGTCTTCGGTCAGGTTCTCGACATGACGACCTCCGACACGATCGCCGATCTGCCGATCACGGCAGCTTCCACCATCGATACCACGATCAGCACAAGCGACGCGAGTCTTTACTCCAGCTTGCCTTTGGGTACGGGCAACCAACTCGTCGTCATTCAGAGCGTCACCGGCCAGGGCGAGATCTCCGGCAAGAAGTTTCTCGACGAGAACGGCGACGGAACGTACGACGACGGCGAAGATCCGCTGGCCGGCGTGACTATCTACCTGGATGCCAACAACAACGGAGCCTACGACTCCGGGGAGACCTGGACGATCACGGATACGAACGGTTCGTACCGTTTCGAGGTGCCGGCCGGCAGCTACAGGGTGCGTTCCGAGTTGAATCCCGGTTACATCGAAACGCTTCCCGCCGGTCTCAACAGCTACCAAGTGGCAATCGGGCGCGCGACGACCGACGTCAACTTCGGCGAGAATCTGGCCGCGCCCAGCGGTATCGATCTTCTGGCCACCTCCGATACCGGAGCCTCGGATAATGACAATCTCACCCGGAAGAACAACGCAGACCAAACGTCCGTGCTGCAATTCCTGGTCAGCGGAGTGACCGTCGGCGCGGAAGTGAAGCTTTTCGCCGACGGCACGCTTATCGGCAGCGCAACGACCTCGACCGACGAGGTGACGATCACGACGGACGGCACGCACACGCTCGGCGACGGACTGCGAAACATCACGGCGATCCAGACGCTCGGTGGTACCAGCGAAGCGTCGGAAGCACTTCAGATCACGATCGACACGACGGCGCCTGCCGGACTGACCAACGAGGTCCCGGAAATCGCCCAGATCGACACCCCGTATTCGTTCAACGCCAACAGTCCGGAAGAAGGCGAAGTCGTTTATTCGCTCGAGGGCGCTCCCAGCGGAATGACCATAAACGCTTCGACCGGCCAGATCGCCTGGACTCCGACGGCCAGCCAGACCGGCCCCTACGACTACCAATTGCACATCACCGACAAGGCCGGAAACGTCGCGTCGCGCGACATGTCGCTGACCGTCCTGGGGGCGATCCCCGCCTACCCGGACGAGTACACGGTCGCCGAAGACACAACGCTGACCGTTGACGTGGCCAACGGCGTTCTCAGCAACGACGATACCACGTCGGGCACGCTCACCGTGGCGGTCATCGATCTTCCGAAGCACGGCAATCTGACGCTCTACTCCGACGGATCGTTCGTCTACCAGCCCTTTGCGAATTTCAGCGGCACCGACACTTTCACCTATCAGGCCGTAGACGGCCTGGGCAGCAATTCGAATAAGGCAGAGGTCACCATCACGGTGACCCCGGTCAACGACGCACCGGTCGGGGTGGCCGACGCCTACACGCTCACGGAAGACACGACACTCACCAAGACCGCGGCCACCGGCGTTCTCGCCAACGACACCGATCTCGAGGGCGACACCCTGACGGCCGTCCTCGTCACCCAGGCGTCACACGGCACGGTGACCCTGGAAGAGGACGGCTCGTTCTCCTATGTGCCCAATGCAAACTACAACGGGACCGATTCGTTTGTCTACAAGGCGAACGACGGAACGGCCGATTCGGGCAACGTGACGGTGACGCTCACGATCACGGCCGTCAACGACGCTCCCACCGTGGTCGCCGATGCCTATAGCGTGGACGAAGACAGCACGCTGACCGTCACGGCGGCCAACGGCGTTCTGAAGAACGATACGGACGTCGACAGCAGCAGTTTCACGGCCGTGCTTGTCGGCAATCCGTCTCACGGCACGGTCGACCTCGAGCCCGACGGCTCGTTCGTCTATACGCCGGCCGCCAATTACTTCGGCACCGACACCTTCACTTATAAGGCAACGGACGGAAGTGCGACGTCGGGTACGGCAACCGTCACGATCACGGTCAACGCAAAACCCGACGATCCCACCGCTTCGAACGATACGTACTCCGTCACGAACGACGGCACCTCCCAGTTGTTCGACGTGCTGGCCAACGACACGTCCGCTCCGGACGACACCCAGACCCTCACGATCACGTCGGTCACGCAGGGCTCGGCCGGCGGCACGGTCACGATCGAGAACAACAAGATTTGCTACACGCCTGCCGCCGGCAAGGTCGGACAGGAAACCTTCACCTACACGATCAAGGACACCGACAATCGGACCGACACGGCGACGGTCACCGTCACCAACGCGGCCCCCAGCGAGAACGCGGTCTCCGGCTTCGTTTACGTCGATAGCGACGGAGACGGCGTTCGCGATGCGGGGGAACTCGGCGTGCCGGGTGTGTTGATCACACTGACCGGAACCGGTACGTCCGGAAGCACGGTTCGCTATACGGCGCTGACCGCTGACGACGGTTCCTACAAGATCGAGAATCTGCCCGCCGGAACGTACCAGGTCTCGGAGCGCCAGCCGACCGCCATGGGGGACGGCAAGGATTCATCCGGCGTTTCCGGTGCAACCGTCGGAAACGACGTGATCTCCAACCTCGTCGTCAGCGGAAACGAGATCTTCGGCGACAACAACTTCGGAGAACAGGGGCTGCTGCCCCGGTACATCTCGATTCGCAGGTTTTTCGCGTCGGCGCCTCCCATGACGGAATACCTCCGAGATATGGTGGCCGCGGCGGAAGCGGGTGCCGGTTACGCGAGTCTGGCCGAGGCAATTCGCCGGGGAGACACGAATTTCGACGATAGCGACAACCAGTTCCCCGTCGCGGTCGCCGACACGTACACGGTCAGCGAGGACACGACCCTCACGGTTGCCGCGGCCAACGGCGTGCTCGCCAACGACACCGACGCCGACGGCGACACGCTGACAGCCACGGTCGTGACTCAGCCGTCGCACGGCACGCTGACCCTGAACAGCAACGGTTCCTTCACCTACAAGCCCAACAGCAATTACAGCGGGAGCGACAGTTTCACGTACCAAGCCAGTGACGGCCTGTTCGATTCGACGCCCGCCACCGTGACGATCAACGTCACTGCCGGAAACGACGCGCCGGTGGCCGTCGCCGATTCTTACACCGTGAACGTGGGCGGAACGCTGACGACAACCGCGACCACCGGCGTCCTGGCCAACGATACCGACGCCGACGGCAACACGCTCACCGCCACGGTCGTCACCCAGCCGGCGCACGGCACCTTGACCCTCAACACGAACGGCACGTTTACTTACACGCCGACGGCCGGTTATCGCGGCACCGACAGCTTCACCTACAAGGCCAACGACGGAACCACCAATTCGGCCGAGGCGACCGTGACCATCAAGGTCAACGCCGTTCCGGCCGCCGTCAATAACAGCTACTCGGTCAACGAGGACGCCGTCTTGACCGTAACCCAGGCGAACGGCGTGCTTGCCAACGACACCGACGCCGACAGCGATACGCTGACCGCCGTCGTCGCGAGCCAGCCGACTCACGGCACCCTCTCCATGAACCCCAACGGCTCGTTCACCTACACGCCGCAAGCCAACTACCACGGCACCGACACCTTTACCTACAAGGCGAACGACGGAACCACCGATTCCGCCGCGGCCACGGTAACCATTACGATCAACTCGATCAACGACGCGCCGGTGGCCGTCGCCGATTCTTACACCGTGAACGTGGGTGGAACGCTGACGACGACCACGACCACCGGCGTGCTCGCCAACGACACCGACGCCGACGGCGACACCCTGACCGCCGCGGTCGTCACCCAGCCGACGCACGGCACGCTGAACTTCAACCCGAACGGTACGTTTACTTACACGCCGACGGCCGGTTATCGCGGCACCGACAGCTTCACCTACAAGGCCAACGACGGAACCACCAATTCGGCCGAGGCGACCGTGACCATCAAGGTCAACGCCGTTCCGGCCGCCGTCAATAACAGCTACTCGGTCAACGAGGACGCCGTCTTGACCGTAACCCAGGCGAACGGCGTGCTTGCCAACGACACCGACGCCGACAGCGATACGCTGACCGCCGTCGTCGCGAGCCAGCCGACTCACGGCACCCTCTCCATGAACCCCAACGGCTCGTTCACCTACACGCCGCAAGCCAACTACCACGGCACCGACACCTTTACCTACAAGGCGAACGACGGAACCACCGATTCCGCCGCGGCCACGGTAACCATTACGATCAACTCGATCAACGATGCGCCCCTGGCTGTCGCCGATTCCTACACGGTGAACGTCGGTGGAACCCTGACGACGACCACGACCAACGGCGTACTGGCCAACGACACCGACGCCGACGGCAACGCGCTCACCGCCGCGGTCGTCACCCAGCCGACGCACGGCACCTTGACCTTCAATACGAACGGTACGTTTACTTACACGCCGACGGCCGGTTATCGCGGCACCGACAGTTTCACCTACAAGGCGAACGACGGAAACGTCAATTCCGCCGCCGCGACCGTGACCATCAAGGTCAATGCCGTCCCGGTGGCGGCCGGTGACAGCTTCTCCGTCAATGAAGACGCCGTTTTGACCGTGTCCGTCGCCAACGGGGTGCTCGTCAACGACACCGACGCCGACAGCGACACGTTGACACCGACCGTGGTGACCCAACCCGCTCACGGTACGGTCTCCATGAACGCCAACGGCACGTTCACCTACACTCCGGCGGCCAACTACCATGGTACGGACAGCTTCACCTACAAGGTGAACGACGGAACCGCCGACTCCGCCGATGCAACGGTGACGATCACGGTTGCCCCGGTCAACGACGCGCCGGTGGCTGCCGCCGACGCCTACTCCGTCGACGAAGACAATGTGCTGACGGTGGACGCAGCATCGGGCGTCCTCGACAACGACAGCGATGTGGACAGCACCACGGTTACGGCCGCCATCGTCACGCTACCCGCCCACGGGACCTTGTCGCTGGCCAATGACGGTTCCTTCACCTACACGCCGGCGGCCGATTACCACGGCACCGACACCTTCACCTACAAGGCAAATGACGGAACCGCCGAATCCGCCGAAGCGACCGTGACGATTACCGTCAACTCGGTCAACGACGTCCCGTCGGTGAACGACGATTCCTACAGCGTTCCGGTGGGCGGTTCGTTGACCGTGCAGGCCTCCTCGGGGGTCGCCGCCAACGATACGGACGCCGACGGCAATTCGCTCACGGTCTCCGTGGCGACCGGGCCCTCCAACGGCCAACTGACGCTCAACGCCGACGGTTCCTTCACCTACACGCCGAACGCCAGCTTCCACGGCACCGACACCTTCACCTACACCGTCAACGACGGAACGGTCGATTCGGCCGTCGCCACGGTGACGATCGACGTGAATACCCTTGCCAACACCGTCAACGACGCCTACACGATCGATGAAGACGGCACCCTGACCGTCGACGCCGACAACGGCGTGCTGAAGAACGACGGCGACGTGGACGGCGATACGCTCAGCGTCGCACTGGCAACCGGTCCGAGCCACGGCACGCTGACCCTGAACACCGACGGTTCCTTCGAGTACAAACCCGAAGCCGACTTCCACGGCACGGACACCTTCACCTACGTGGTGAACGACGGATTCGGCGATTCGGCCGCAGCGACGGTGACGATTACCGTCAGCTCAATCAACGACGTTCCGGTGGCAAACGACGATTCCTACAGCGTTCCGGTGGGCGGCACCCTGACCGTGCAGGCTTCCTCGGGGGTCGCGGCCAACGATACGGACGCTGACGGCGATTCGCTCACGGTCTCCGTGGCGACCGGGCCCTCCAACGGCCAACTGACGCTCAACGCCGACGGCTCCTTCACCTACACGCCCAATGCCGACTTCCACGGTACCGATACCTTCACCTACACCGTCAACGACGGAACGGTCGATTCGGCCGTCGCCACGGTGACGATCGACGTGAATACCCTCGCCAACACCGTCAACGACGCGTACACGATCGCTGAAGACGGCACCCTGACCGTCGACGCCGAAAACGGCGTGCTGACGAACGACAGCGACGTGGACGGCGATACGCTCAGCGTCGCACTGGCAACCGGGCCGAGCCACGGCACGCTGACCCTGAACACCGACGGTTCCTTCGAGTACAAACCCGAAGCCGACTTCCACGGCACGGACACCTTCACCTACGTGGTGAACGACGGATTCGGCAATTCGGCCGCAGCGACGGTGACGATTACCGTCAACCCGGTCAACGACGCCCCCGTGGTCGCCGACGACTCCTACGACGTGACTCCCAACGTCGTACTGAGTGTGGATGCCGCATCCGGCGTTCTGGCCAACGATAGCGACGCGGACGATGATTCGCTGGAGGTAACGCTCCTGCAGGGACCGGCCCACGGCACTCTGCTCATGAATGCCGACGGTTCCTTCACCTACACGCCCAACCAAGACTACGAAGGCCCCGATTCGTTCACCTACACGGTTGACGACGGAACGGTGGATTCGCTCGCCGCCACGGTCTCGCTGACCGTCGGCACGCAAGCGGCCGATGAGGCGCTGGCCGGCGAGGAGGATTGGACCTAGCGCCCTTAGAAGCGTCCTTCAATTCCAAGGCTCAAACCCTGAGCCCAGAATCCGTCGGAACGGAAGCTGAATTGCGGGTAGCGTACGCCTTCCCGGAGCGACTCGGGGGAAAGCTGCCGTTCGTCGACCGCCACATCGATCTGGTCGCCGGGGCGAAGCACGTCGCTCAAGTACAGAAATGTGTAGCCGATCGTCAGATCGATCCCGTTTCCGAAAGCGCGTCTCAGTTTGACCCCCAGTTCCGTGGCTGCGGCGAGTTTGTCGCGCTCGTAACGCCCAATGTTCGTGTATTGCGTGAGGAGTCCTTCGTCGTTCACCGTGAATCCCGGGGGCGCCGTGGTCGTTATGGTCGTCTGACCGTCGATCGCAACCGTCGAACTGACGTTCCCGAGGGCCGCTTTCGCAAGCAATTCGAGAGACCAGCAATAGCCGATCTGCCGGCGAATTGCCATCCCCACCTCACTTCCATGAAAGCTGTTGCGCGTGTCGAATTCGTCGAACAGATCGTAGGTGGTGCCCGCAGGCACCGATTCGGTGTTCTCCTCAATCAGCAGCCCCTCTTCCAGTTGCAGCCAGCGATAGCCGACGAGCAGATCGATCTCGGCCCAGCACTCTCGTTGAACCGCCTGCCGGAACAAGAGTTCTCCGCCGTCGAACTTGGTCGACGCAGTAACGGCAACGGCACCGGTGACCAGGCCGGGGCTGACGATCCAACGGACGTCTTCCTGCTCCTGGACCGTGTTGTAGAAAGGACGGCCTAGGATCGCGTAATCCGCGTCGGAGGCCCCAAACGACGCCGTCCGCGTTCCGAGCATGAAGTAGGAGGCCTCCACTCCCTGCATCTGGCACGGATCGAGCCACATGCCAAGGGTGAACCGACCGCCGGAAACGGCGTCGGCTTCCAACCCGGAACCGCCGAAGAGAATCGAGGTGCCGGCCTGGTTCAGGATGCCCGTTGAGACCAGGGGCGGCGCGTTCATGCTGTCGGTCCACCATAGCAGATAGTCGGCAGTGCCGTAGAACCGCGGCGGCGGACAGCAGGCCGCCGGAGACGCGGCGCAGGGCCCGCACCCGGTCGAACATGCGTCCCCGATCAACTCGGCTCCGGAATCATACATGTCTGCTCCGGGATCATACATAGGCGCGGCGTCGACGGCCGGATCGAGGGCCGGCGTCGGTTCATCGAAGCCAACGGCCAGAACTCGCGGCTGCGCTCCCGTCTCCTCGTTGTCCAGCAGTGCGCCCTCGAAGAGTTCCGCCGATTCTTTCAACGGTTCCTCTGCCGTGGCAGCCTTCACTTGCCTGTCCGTGCTGCGAGTCAAGAACGAAGTGACGTCGGGCAGAGACGAACGGAACACCCCGTCACTCTTTGGCTGCGAGTACTTCTGATAGGAGGGAACATAGCCGACCCATTTTCCCTTCTGGCGATAGGCCGTGTCTGGCGTCGCGGTCGCCGGTGTCTGGGCCGTAGCGGGGACGCTGAGGCCAATCAAGGTTATAAGCAAAGCTGCGATTGCCCGATTGCGGCGAAACATCCCCACATTCCTTTTCTTGAACGGACGTGTTCCCCTGAAATAGGTACCGCAAGTACATGCTCTCGCGATACGCTCTGCTATATCGGACATCTCACCTATAATCGTTAAGGTTTTCCTGACAGGAAATATCCATACAAACCTCCCAAATATACAGAATGTCAATCTAGGAAATATCCCGATCCATGGGGCCATGCTGTGCCATTGTCTTGCAGGCCTGGGTAATAGCCCGAGGAGGGATTTCTTCGTCCCCGTGCCGTATTTCGCTGGCCGTCATCGGCCTGCCGTTCCACGCATAGCCGGTCGCAAGGAGACCACGACGGCGACAGACGATTCCTGGAAGACCTCTGGGAGCAGGAGTGGGACACCGTGGTTGGAGAAGTCTCGCGCCCTGTCTCGTCAAACATCGAGCCAGTGGGACCTCTGAACCTGCAACCCACTTGCGGGAGACGCACAAGGGAAGAGTTCTCTCCGGGGTCGCTTACGCGGCCTCTCGCCGCAACTGGCCGAAGGAGCTTTGTGCTTCCGGCCACCGTCGAAGAGCGATTGCCGCCATCGTGCCACCAAAAGCGATCGAGACCTTGACGGCGTGTTCGAATTGGCCCGATCGTCCCACCAGCGGTATGCAGTCGAGATTGCAGTCCGGATCGGGATTGGTCAGGTTGACGGTGGGGGGGGCGAAGCCGTCGCGCAAGGCCAACGCTGTGACAGCCAATTCAACGCTTCCTGCCGCATTCACCAGGTGACCGAGCATCGACTTGGTGGAACTGACGAGCGTCGAGTCGGCTGCCGAGCCCATCGCGCTGCGGATTCCTCGCGTTTCGGCAATATCGTTGGATTGGGTCCCCGTGCCGTGGGCGTTGATGTAGCCGATGTCGCAGGGCGTCAGCCGGGCCTGTTTGAGCGTGGCCTTCAACAGGTAGGCCAAGGTTGGGCTTTCGGCGTCGATTCCGGTCACGTGATAGGCGTCTGCGACCATCCGGGCGCCGATCACTTCCGCATAGACGTTTGCGTCGCGTCGCCGGGCATGACTGAGCGTTTCGAGCACGAACATGGCGGCCCCCTCGCCCATGACGAAGCCGTTTCGACCACTGTCAAACGGCCGGGCTGCCTGAGCCGGGTCCTCGTGCTCCGCCAGAACCCGCATCTTGCTGAAACCTGCGGCAAAGAGCGGATCGATCGCCTCGGAACTGCCCGCCAGGGCGATGTCGCACTGCCCGTCCCGGATGGCCCGAACGGCCGACAGAATGTCGACCATTCCGCTGGCACAGGCCGACGAATGGCAAATTCGCGGACCGTACAGTCCGAAACGGTTGGCCACAATCGAGCAGCCGCTGTTCGGCAGGCACTGAGAACGCCAGTCGACCCACCCCTCGTCGGGGTCGTGAGGCTTTGCACCGAACCAGCCGGTCCCAATCTCGCACATGTGGGCGCTCATCGCACAGCAGAACCGGTCGAAATCAATGCCCGAGTGATACACCCGGGCGTCGTCCAGAGCTTCGGCAGCGGCGTGCAGGGCCAGAGAGATCACTTTCAAGCGGCCGGGTTCTTCGGGCTCGTGGAAGACGGGGGCCGCGATCCTCAAGCACTCGGGCATGCCGTCTTCGGGACCGACCAATCGCACGCCGCTCACGCCGCCTCGCACTGCCTCCCAGACAGATTCCCGGTCATCGCCGACCGAGGCAATCATGCCGATGCCGGTGATCACAATCGGGTCGCTGGAGTCCGGCGTTTGAGAGGGATGCACATCCATGTGGAGCTACCGAGGTACAGCACGGTTGACGGCACTCGTTGCGACCGGCAGACGCCACCTTGCGTCGACTTGGCCGCCCGCGGCGGAATGTAGCAACCAACCCCCTTTGAGTCCAGAGAGGATGTTGTCGATACTGCCCCAAAACGCAGCAGCCAGAAAGTGAGAGGCTGCGGGCGACAAACAGGGAAGATAGGCAATCTGTCCAGCTATGGAACCGGCTAGCTCCCAGACTCGCCTGGAGCCTGGGAGATCTGCACGTAGGCCATGCGGAGTTGGTGCAATGTGTCGTCGAGCAGGGCCGACTCGTCAGTCGTCCGATTTCCTTCGGTCTTCTCCTGCAACACCTGCAACATGTCAATCAGGTGCTTCGCCTGGTTAAGAAGCCGTTGGGGCTTCTTCGTGAACGGATTGGGAATGATTCCCAACGAGACCATCACTTGGGTCGCCAACGAACCGACAAGAATCTCAAGGGATGCCGGCGGGAAAGGGACGTCCTCCGCCGCGCCGGCGGCACCGTCTTCATCCGGTTTCTCGGCGGGGGAGTGTTTGACGGTCTCCTTCTCTGCCTGAACGCGCGATTTCCAGTCCTCGTCGATGATGATCTTCTTCTCTTGCGATGGGTCGCTCATGCCGTTTCCTCCGTCTTCGATATCCGCTCCGGCCGCTCCGCACGCCTGGCAACGGCCGCCTGAATGAAACCGTGGAAGAGAGGGTGAGACTTCGTGGGCTGCGACTTGAATTCAGGGTGATACTGGACCGCCACGAACCAGGGGTGATCCGTTAGTTCAACGACCTCCACCAGCGCGCCGTCCGGACTCGTACCGGTGACATGCAGGCCCTTTTCGGTGAACAGGTCGCGGTACTCGTTATTGAATTCGTATCGGTGGCGGTGCCGTTCCGAGATGCTCTCCGTCCCATAACACCCAAATGCCTTGCCGGTTGTAGAGAGCCGCGTCGGCTGGGCTCCCAATCGCATGGTTCCCCCCTTGTCGGTGATCCTCTTCTGCTCATCCAACAGGCAGATGACCGGATGCGGAGTGTCCTTGAAAAACTCCGTCGAATTGGCGTTGTCCATTCCGCACACGTTTCGTGCAAACTCGACCACGGCACACTGCATTCCGAGGCAGATGCCGAAGAACGGGATGCCCCGCTCTCGTGCGAAACGGACGGCATCCACCTTGCCTTCAATTCCTCGCTCGCCGAAACCGCCCGGCACCAGGATCCCGTCGACTCCCGCCAGCAGCCGTTCGGCCCCTTCCCTCTCGACGGCTTCACTGTGGATCCGCTGCACTCTCACCGTGGCCTTATTGGAAATGCCGGCATGGTCTAAGGACTCGTAGATCGATTTGTAGGCGTCGCGATGCTCCGCATACTTGCCCACCACGGCGATGCTGATCTCGTAGTCCGGGTTGCGCAGACGATGAATCAGATCTCGCCATATCGTCAGATCGAGTTCCCCCGCCCTGAGGCCCAACTTCTTGACGATCAACTGGTCGAGCTTGTGTTCGACCAGACTCAGCGGCACCTCGTAGATCGAGAAATCCTTGTCCTTCTCCTCGATCACGGCCTCGACCGGCACGTTGCAGAACAGGGCGATCTTGGCGCACTCTTCCTTCCCTAAAGAACGCTCCGTTCGGCAGATCAGAATGTCGGGTTGGATACCGATTTCTCGCAACTGGCCCACGGAATGCTGGGTCGGCTTTGTCTTCAGTTCTGCCGCCGCTTTCAGGTAAGGAATCAACGTCAAGTGAATGTAGAGGCAGTTCTCCGAACCGATGTCCAACGAGAATTGGCGGATGGCCTCGAGAAAGGGCTGGCTCTCGATGTCGCCCACCGTGCCGCCGATCTCCGTAATCACTACGTCGACGTCGTCCGACGCCAGCTTGCTGATGCAGCTCTTGATCTCGTTGGTGATGTGCGGAATGACCTGGACCGTCTGGCCCAGGTAGGCCCCCTGCCGCTCCTTGACGATGACCGATTGATAAATCTTCCCCGTCGTGTAATTGCTGTCGCGAGTCAGGGGGCTATTGGTGAATCGCTCGTAGTGCCCCAGATCGAGATCCGTCTCGCTCCCGTCATCGAGCACGTAAACCTCACCGTGTTGGTAAGGGCTCATCGTCCCGGGATCGACGTTGATGTAGGGGTCCAGCTTCTGCATGCGGACTGAGAGTCCGCGGTTTTCCAGAAGCATGCCGATGGAAGCGCTGGTAAGCCCCTTACCGAGGGAGCTGACGACCCCGCCGGTAACAAAGATGTGCTTGGTCATCAAAACACCGTGCTGGCTGAAGCAGATGGGAGAAATGCCGAGACCACTGGCGGGAGCCCGCCGCCTTCTCCTAACACCCCACCACGGCACGACTTGTGTCGCGATGAAGCGTGCCCGCCGGGCAGGCGGCAGCTCGAACCAAGCAATGCATTCTACCGAGCAGTCAGGACTTCCACAAACCACCACCATGGCGGGGAGACTATGCCGACCGCCGCCGCTCCACGAACCGGCGATAGTCGGCCGGCGTGTCAATCCCAAACGTCGGCTCGTCGACCACTCCGACCACGATCGTGTGCCCGGCTGCCAATACGCGCAACTGTTCGAGCCGCTCGGTTTGTTCGATTCGTGCGGGCGGCATCTGGGCCAGCCGCAGAAGAAAGTCGCGCCGATAGGCGTAGAGCCCCACGTGCTGGTGGAACAGCGGCGGATCGGCCGCCAGCAGCGAATCGTCCCACTCGCGGGCACACGGGATTGGGCTGCGGCTAAAGTACATCGCCCGATTCCGCCCGTCGAATACCACCTTGACGCAGGCCGGATCCAGGAGCTGTTCGCGGCTGCGAATCGGCGTGGCCAGCGTCGACATGACCGCGTCCGGCTGCTCTTCCAGCAACCCGATCACCAGATCGATCGACTCGCCGGCCAGATCGGGCTCGTCTCCTTGCACGTTGACGATGATGTCGGTCCCCTCCATCTGCCGTGCCACCTCGGCGACCCGGTCGGTGCCGCTGGGGGCGTCCGGATCGGTCATCACGGCGCGACCGCCGAACGCACAAACGGCATCGAAGATCTCCTGGTGGTCGCAGGCAACACACACGCCCTCAGGACGCCGCGCCCTCTCGGCCGCGTGGTAGGTGTGCTCGATGAGCGTCCGGCCTGTTTCGTCGAGCAACAGCTTGCGGGGCAACCGCGTGGATGCAAGTCGAGCCGGAATAACGATTTGGCTGGTGGCGTGAACGCGCAACCGGGGGGTGAGCTGCGACATCGGCGGTGGTCCTCCATGACTTGAAAGGAGACCGCCACTATTTACCCGATCCGCCCACATTGGCAAAGCCCGATTTCCGACTGCCTGGAGGGGTCCCGGAGGGGTCAAGAATCTCAGAATCTGGGCGAATCACTTGTGTTGGCTGCCTCTCTCACGGGACACGCGGCAACCCCTTTCTTTTTGTCAGGTTTGTCAGCATGAGCCTCGGTCCGTTTCGGATTTCAGCACGCACGGAGCGGTGGAATGTCTTCACGTGTCTGGTGTTTGCCGCCATCTGCGCCGGCATCGTCGCCTTGGTCGCCGTTTGCACGCCGCTCGACAGCCTTTGGTGGGACGGGATCTGCACTGTTCTCCGTGCGATGGCAGAACCGGAAATAGCCCGTCTCCGACCAACTCAGCAACTAGGCGTCTATCTCGTCGGTCTCTTGTTCCTGGCATTCCTGTTTCTTGCCGCGCTCATGACGGTATTGCTACCTGCCGTGGCCGCCATGGTCTGGATCACCAGACGCACCTCACCGCGTGCAGACGGTCGCTCCAGAGGCCGCAGATGAGGGCCCGACGTCCCCCGGGCCGCCCCGAAGGACGCTCGCAACTCCAGGGGCACGCCCGGCCCCTGATGGGAAACCTCAGTCGCCGTGCCGTGCGCGAGGACGCGAACCTTTCGACCGGGGCCGCCGTCCCAGGAAGGGCCGGATTCTACCGCCGTAATCGCAACACCCACCCAAGGGGTGGGTGAAGAGCCGGTCGGCTACCTTGGACCCGACCCTCTCGGGGTATATACTACACTGCTTCGGGAAGACCCCGCCGAGGCACGTAGCGACGTGGCCGTGCCTGGTCTGAAGAACACCTATTTCGTGCCCGCCAGTTCGGGCGAGTTCACCTTTTGTCCGTGTCCAAATTGGAGGAATGCTCCGTGTCCACCGTGGAGAAACCAGCGAGAGTCCTGCCCGCCAGCCCGACGCAACCGACCAGCGGGGCCGACGTCGTCGTACAGACTCTCGTCAATCACGGGGTCGACACGGTCTTTGCCTACCCGGGCGGAGCCAGCATGCCCCTCCATCAGGCCTTGACCCGGTTTCGCGACAAGATCCGCGTGGTGCTGCCACGTCACGAGCAGGGCGGCGGCTTTGCCGCCCAGGGCTATGCGCGCTCGACGGGCAAGGTCGGCGTGTGCATGGCAACCAGCGGTCCCGGCGCAACGAATCTGGTCACGTCGATTGCCGACGCCAAGCTGGACAGCGTTCCGATGTTGGCCATCACCGGCCAGGTTGGCACATCCGTGATCGGCTGCGACGCCTTCCAGGAAACGCCGATCGTTGAGGTCTGCCGCAGCGTGACGAAGCATCACTACCTGGTTACCGACCCGAACGACTTGGCACGGGTCGTGCGCGAGGCCTTCCATATTGCCGGCACCGGTCGTCCCGGTCCCGTTCTGATCGATCTGCCGAAGAACGTGCAGATGGCCCAGGTCGTTCCCAACTACGACGACCCGATGGATCTGCCCGGCTATAACGCAGTGACGCCGATGGCCGGTAAGGACGAGATTGCAACGATCGCGAGACTGATTGCGGAGTCTCGCCGTCCCCTGATCTACGCGGGCGGAGGCATCGTTTCGGCAAACGCCTCGCGCGAGTTGCTGGAGTTGGTTGAAAAGACCGGCATTCCGGTGACCACGACACTGATGGGAATCGGCGGATTCCCGGGAACGCATCCCCTGGCTCTCCACATGCTGGGAATGCACGGCAGCGTGTACGCGAATCTCGCCGTCAGCGAGGCCGATCTGCTGCTGGCTTTCGGCGTGCGTTTCGACGATCGCGTGACGGGCAAGGTCTCGGAATTCGCCAAGCACGGCAAAATTGTGCATATCGACATCGATGCGTCGGAGATCAACAAGATCAAGGGCGCCGATTTCGCCGCCGTGAGCGACTTGAAGTACGCACTCAGCGAGTTGAACAAGGTCGTCAAGGCGTCCGCCGACCTGGCGCCCTGGGTCGAAAAGATCAACGGCTGGAAGAAGGCGGATCCGTTCAAGTACAGAGACGACGCCGAATCGATTCTTCCGCAGCAGGCGATTCACGAATTGTGGAGACTGACCAAGGATCGCGATACGATCATTGCCACCGGCGTGGGGCAACACCAGATGTGGTCGGCCCAGTTCTATCTGTTCGACAAGCCGCGCACCTGGCTGTCCAGCGCCGGCTTGGGAACCATGGGTTTCGGCCTTCCCGCCGCCGTGGGGGCAAAAGTCGCTCATCCCGATAAGCTCGTGGTCGACATCGACGGCGACGGGTCGCTGCTGATGAACATTCAGGAATTTGCCACCTGCTTCTGCGAAAAAATCCCCGTCAAGGTGCTGCTGCTCAACAATCAGCATCTGGGGATGGTGGTGCAATGGGAAGATCGTTTCCACGACGCCAATCGAGCCCACACCTATCTCGGCCCCATCGACAACCCCGAGGCGATCGGCAAGGGAAAGGGGATCGGTCCGGCGGACCGGTATCCCGATTTCGTGGCCGTCGCCAAGGGTTTCGGGTGGACAGCCCGCCATGTGATCGACAAATCGGAACTGACCGATGCGATCCAGGAGATGATCGACTCGCCGGGCCCCTATCTGCTTGACGTCGCCGTCCCCTACCAAGAGCACGTGCTGCCGATGATTCCGTCGGGAGCGACGGTTCGCGAACTGATTCGGGAATAACGCCCCTCGTTCAGAAAGTTCCGCGTGAGCGAATCGACCTCCTCCACCGGCGCAAATCGACGGCTGGGCAAGTACCGGCGCTATGCCAATCCGGCGCTGGTCGTATTTCTTGTCGCGATCGCTTGCGCTTTCGTGGTGGGGAGACGCGGATCGCCCACCTGGACCGTCGAGGAAATCAGCCTCGACGTCACCGAAGACAAACAGGGACGGATCTTCATCGTTCGAAGGGGGGCGCCCTTCCACGTGGAGGACATCGTTCCGTATGAGCAATCGGCGCTCCGGCCGGCGCAGGTGGCCCGTCACAACGCCCAAGGCACCACCCCGGAACTCATGCAGCAGTTCGTGTCGGCCGAGCGCACGATCGATGGGAAGCCCGCCACCGTCCACTTCGAACTGACCGCCAAGCGTCACTGGGGATGGTGGTCTCTCCTGCCGGCCGCCGTGGCCGTCGCCCTCTGCTGGATCACGCGCGAACCGCTCATATCGCTGTTCGGCGGGATTGTCGTGGGAGCCTTTCTGCTCGGCATCTACGATATCGCCGACAGCGTGCTTGTCGACAGCCTGGCTACCGAGAACGCCGCCGGAGTCCTGCTTCTCTACCTCTGGCTCCTGGGCGGACTGCTCGGGGTCTTGAACCGGACCGGCGCGGCCCAGGCCTTTGCCGATCTGATGACCGAGAAGTTCGTGCGCGGCCCGCGTTCGGCCAAACTCGTCGCCTGGTCTCTGGGCGTCATCTTCTTCCAGGGCGGAACCGTGAGCACCGTCCTGGTGGGCACGACCGTCAAGCCCTTGGCCGACCGCGAGCGGGTAAGCCACGAGGAGTTGGCCTACATCGTCGATTCGACGGCCTCGCCGATCGCCTCGCTGCTGGCCTTCAACGCCTGGCCCGGCTACGTCCAGGCGTTCATCTTCGTGGCGGGAGTGCCGTGGCTGGCCACCGAAGGAGACCGAGTCGCGTTTTTCTTCAAGAGCATTCCTTTGTGTTTCTACGCCATCTTTGCCGTTGGTTTCACATTTCTGCTAAGCATTGACTGGATGCCTTTCGTGGGCCGCAGGATGCACGAGGCTGTTCGCAGGGCGCGCGAGACTGGCCAACTCGACGCACCTGGCTCCGAACCGCTCAGCGCCAAGGAACTCCAGACCAGTTGCGTTCCCGAAGGCTACACCCCCCACAGCATCGACTTCTTCCTTCCGTTGTTCGTCTTGATCGGCATTGCGATCGGCACGTTCGTCATCTCGGGCACTCCCAAAGTGCGCTGGGCCTTCGGAGTCGCTCTGCTGTTGGCCATGGCGCAGGCCCTGATTCGCGGAATGCGATTGAAGGACCTGATGGAGGGCATTAGTGACGGATTCAAGGGCGTCGTGCTCGGCTCGGTCATCCTGCTCCTGGCCGTGACGATCGGAGACGTCAGCAAAGACGCCGGCGGCGGCAAGTTTCTCGTCGACCTGATTGGGGGCCATATTCCCTATTGGGCCCTGCCGGTCATGCTTCAATTGATGACGACGATCATCGCCTTCTCGACCGGTACCAGTTGGGGCACCTACGCCGTCTCTTTCCCCTTGGCCATGCCGCTGGCCTACGCCGTCGCCGTCGACAATCAGATGGCTCACCCCCAGTTCTTCATGGCCGTCTGCTTCGCCGCGGTCATGAACGGCAGCGTCTACGGCGACCAATGCTCGCCCATTTCCGATACGACGGTCCTCAGTTCCATGTGCACGGGCTGCGATCTGATGGACCACGTCCGCACCCAGCTTCCTCAGGCATCCATCGCCGCCTTGCTGGCCGCCGTCTGCTGGACCGCCGTCACGCTCATCGTCTGCTGATCTCCGCCCGCTTCCGGCCTGCCAGGAAACGAGGAATCAACACGCGCTCTTGTCCGCCCCCCTCCCATGGTTCTCAGACGCCCTTCCCTTGTATCCCGTTCAGTTGACGATACGATGAGCAGTAGAGCCTTTTCATGTGGGAACAGCGGAGTCTCCGCGATCTGGCCCGTACTTGTCACTCGTCCGATTACAGTAATACCCATGAAAAACAGCCTGCCCCTGCTCGCAGTGTTTTTCGTCGCGGGCTGCCAGGTCCAGTCCGGCGACTCGGTTGTCTTCACGGCCCGGCAGGGGAAGTTTGTGCATGAACTCTCTTCGCGAGGCGACGTCTTCAGCCAGGGCGGCACCGAGATTCGTTGCGAAGTCGACGGCTCCAGCCCCGATGGCACTGTGATCCTGGAGATTATCGCCGAAGGCGCGTCGGTCCAACCAGGCGATCGGCTGGTTCAGCTTGACGTCTCGGCATTCAAGGAAGAATTGCTCCAGCAACAGATTTTCTGCAACGGCCTCGAAGCGGCCTTGGCCGCCGCTGCCGGCGAGCGCGAAAAGGCGCAGCTCTCGCTGATCGAGTATCAGCAAGGACTGTATCCCGAGGAACAGAAGGCCGTCGAAAACGAGCTCTTCGCCGCCGAACAAAGGCTCAAGCGGGCCACTCACCAACTGGAGGCGGTCCAGAGCGGCACCAAGTCGGAAGAGAACCCGGCCGACGACGTGGATACCTTGCGATTCGAGGTGGAGATGGCCAAACGCGACGTGGAAGGGGCCAAGACGCGACTCTCGGTTCTCGACACCCTTACCAAGCCGCTGCGCCTCAAGCAGTTGGAGGGCGCCGTTCAATCGGCCGAGGCGGCCGCGCGAGCCAAGGAAACCGAGCTTTCGCTGCATCGCGAGCGACTGGCCAAGATCGAGAAGCAGATTGCCGACTGCACTATCACCGCCCCGGTGGCGGGCGTGGTCTTCTACGCCAACGCACCCGGCCGGACCGAAGACGACGAGATTCTCATCGGCGAAGGCGTTCCCGTCCGACGCCAACAAGTCATCCTGCGGATCGCCCAACTGGACCAGTTGAGCGTGTGCACCGAGGTGGCCGAATCCGAGATCGCCCAACTGCAGACCGGTATGCCTGCGGTGATCCACGTCGACACGATGCCCGACTCGGTGTTCGACGGGCACGTCTCCAAAATCCATCCGTACCCGACCCAGGAGACTCGCGGCACCACGGCCACGAAGAAGTATGAAGTTCACGTGGCGATCGACAACCCGTCCGGAACGCTTCGGCCCGGCCTCACCGCCGAAGTCGTGCTGACGCTGGCCGAACTGGACCGCGCGATCCAAGTGCCCAAGACGTCCGTCTTCAACGAAAACGACGCCGAGTACTGCCTCGTCCGCAGCGGAAGCCGTTGGAAGCTCCGCCCGGTCGTTGCCGGTCCGAGCGACGGGAAACTGACGGTGATCCGAGAGGGGCTCCAGCCCGGAGAGAAGGTCGCCATCCACCCGCTTCAGCACCGCCGGCAGGCCTCGCCATGAGTCTGCCCAATGAGTGACACCGTGGGTGACAGAATCGCGCCTTCGACTGGCGGGCCCCAAAACCGACAAGGCGGAGGGTGCATGGTTGTGGTCATGCGACTGATGTGCTACGATTCCCCCATCAGCAAGGCGACAATTTGCTGGAATACTGTGATTCAATGCCCTAACACTTGCGTGCCAGTATGCAAATCTCTCTTGCCTGGTGGAACACCAGCCTGTCACCCTTGGGGAAGCCCCGCGCGACGGAGCAGGAGAAGGCCTTTGCCGTACAGGTAGTCCGTTTCCTTACGGAAGCCCTGGGGGTCGATTGCCTGGCACTTGGCGAAGTGACGGCGGCCGACCTTGGCGATCTCCTCCAAGAAAGCGGACTTCGAGACTACGCTTACCATGACGGCACCCTCCGGTTTGGGCGGCTCCAATTTGACACCGGCCTTATCTACAGACTCACAAAACTGCGCGTCCTGCATTCATTGTCGATTGTCACCAAACGGGGAAATCACAGTCTCAAAGTGGCAAACAGAGTCGACCTGCTCGCACCAGACTCTCGTTCCCCTCTGCATCTGTTTGTCTCCCACTGGCCCAGCCGCCTGTGGTGTGAGGAAAACGGCGCCAACAGGCACCTTCTTGGCATACGACTGCGCGATGCTGTGGAAGAAGTTAGCGGACTCTACGAACGGCAACCAAGCACAATCCTCATGGGGGACTACAACGACGAGCCTTTCGATTCGTCGCTGTCGGGACAACTGCTTGCCGCGCGAGACCGCAAACTGGTTCGCAAGAATCCGCAACTGCTGTATAATCCATTCTGGAGGCATCTTGGCGAGCAGGAACCCCATATACCAGGCAAACCGCGGGAAAGTGTGTGCGGTACTTGCCATTCCAGATCAGGCCTGACGACCCGCTGGCACACTTTCGATCAGATCATGTTCTCTTCAGCCTTTCTCGGATCCAACGAATGGGAACTCGACGAACGGGGGACGCAGATTGTGCGCATTCCATTTCCCAACGGCGGCGTTTCGTCGTCGCGCAACATCTTCGATCACTACCCCGTCGCAAGCGTCATATATAGGGAGACGCAGCATGGCAAACTATGTTGAAGCATTTCAGGACGGGCTGCGTGCCGTCGAGGCCGCTAATCGTGCAAAACACGAAGTGAAGGAAGTGTTTGATGAACTGAATAAGCAGTTGAATATGGAGACAAACGGGAAACTACGTGTTGTACTGAGGCAGTTTGAAGTGTCCGAGCTAAGCTGGCGGAGATACGAAAACATCTTCGCTCCAAAACCGAAGCAGTACTATTGGGCCATCGCCGCATTCAATCCAGATGCTGGTGAGGCTTCGATGAAAGAATTGGCCCAATGGTCACAGGACCGTGCTGGGTATCCCTGCAAGATCACATGGGCCGGTACCGAATCCATTTGTGAGGACCGCATTGCCCTTGAGGAGGCCCTTGCTGAGTTACTGCGGGACCCACTCGTCGCCGAGACGCTTGTCAAAGTGATGAAGCGCGAGTGTCCCGAAAAGGCCGAGGAGAAGCCAGAGGATAACAAGGAGTAACTCCCCGATAAGGACGTGGCTGTAGCAGCGTATGCCCTTGAAGTTGCGACGTCGCTCATCGCTTCCTCAAGATCACCTCCGCCGCCGCCCTAATCGCCGCCGCCACCTCCTCGATGCTCCGGCTCGCGTCGACCGGCACGATTCGATCGCCCTGACGCTCGGCCTCGGCAAGGTATCCCTGGCGCACCCGGCTGTGGAAGGCGTCGCCCTGCCTTTCCATCCGGTCCGGTTCGCCCGTCAACCGGGCCGTCGCGGCCTCGCTCGGCAAGTCGAGCACGATCGTCAGATCGGGCATCAATCCGCCGGTCGCAATCTCGCCCACCTCCCAGAGCGTGGCTACGTCGAGCCCGCCGGCATGCCCCTGGTAGACGACGTTCGCCAGCAGGTAGCGATCCGAAACCACGGTCTTTCCCGCTTCCAGCGCCGGGCGAATCACCTCTTCCGCCAGTTGCGCCCGGGCCGCCATGTAAAGCAGCATCTCGCTGCGCCGGTGGATCGCCAGGTCATGACGATTCAGAAGCAGTTCGCGGACCGCTTCGCCCAGCGGCGTGCTGCCTGGATCGCGGCAGGTCACCACGTCGTGCCCTTGCGATTCCAGCCACGCACAGAATCGCGCGATCTGCGTGCTTTTTCCCGTCCCGTCGCCGCCGTCGATTGAGAAGAACATCCGCGAGTATCCAAAGGTCAGTTGCGCATACTTCCAGGGCCGGTCATTGTAGCCTTGGAAGCCGCCACTGCGAAGGGAGCCCACAAGCGAGGACTACTGTGTCCGCAGACACTGCTGAGAAGAATGGACTCGGCAAAGGATAGCGGCTACAGGATTCTGGGGCAAGTGTCGCCGATACTGCGGCTCGCGTTCAACGCCGCCACGACCACGCCGACCGCGAGTTGGAACTCTTCTGTGCACTTCGGCTGGGCTGGCGGCTCTGCTGCTGTGGGGCTTGCGATTTTGCCGCTCCGCTCGACTGCGTTCGGGTTTGCCCGCTTTGGGTCGCCCGGGTTTGGGTACGGCTCGATCCGTTCGGCTGCTGCGCCGAGGTCGGCTGCTGGGCCGGAGCCGCCTGCTGAGCCTCGGGCGACTGCACGTGGATGGTGGTGGCCTGAATCTGGGCCTGGGCGCCGAGCAGAACCTGCTCGACCCGCTTCTGATAATCCGCAACCACCTGTTGTTCGACCCGCTGGAGCCGCTCCAGTTCCTTCTGGTCCTGCTTGTCGATCGCGGCGTTGCGCAGCTTCTCGATCTGGGCAAACTGGGACTGCAGCCGGCGTTCCTCCGCCTGAATCAACTGCTGGGTGGCACTCACCTGACGGTCAAACTGCCGGTCGGCCGGCTGGCCTTGCACCTGGGTTGCATTCCCGGCCAGTTTCTGGGCGTGCGGGGCACTCCGCATCAACATGGGCTCGGGAGCGGGTGCCGACATCAACCCGTCGTTCCCATGAGCGACCGCGGAACCGGCAACAAGAGCAACACCACAGATGATGATCGCCAAACGCATCGATCTCCCCCTTCCCTGAGGACGGCCGGCGCAGATTCGCCCGGCAACTATTGGGTCTTGCATATTCACTGAACGAGGGCCGACAACGGAGGCCCGGTTTTGCAGGTTTGCCGCCTGCCCAACCGTTCATTCAAAATGCAGGCATCCATGAAGCCTTCAACCTGGTACACCAGTAACATCGGAGCCGAAAACGACCGTCACAAGGCTTGGCGCAAACATTCCGTCTGTGCGGGTTATGCCAGTAAAAAGGGGGGCGTCACTGATTCTGACCCCCATTCGACAAAACCAGTGATGTCCCCTTTTCTCAACTCCCCGTATACTCGTCCAGCAAGCGGCGGTAAATGCCGTACTCTTCCAGGGTTACGTGGGGCGGCGTCTGGTGGTCGACACTCGGAATGAACCCGCCCGATCGCATCAGCGGCAACAGTCGCTCGAACTCCGCCCGCATCGCCGCCTCGCCCTTGTTCATCACCATCTTGTCAAAATGCCCCACCAGGCACACGTCCGGGTAGGCACGCCGCAGGTCCATCCCGTCCACACCGGCCTGGCGTTCCAGGGGCAGCACGCCCCGGATTCCCTCCCGCAGCAGCCACGGCGCCATGAGCGTCACGTCGCCGTCGGTGTCGACCAGCGGGATAATCTCCTTCTCCAGCAGTCGGGGGACAATCTGCCGGTAGTAGGGCGCGATGAACTCGTCGAAACAACGCTCCGAGATCATCGGCCCCTTGTTGTACGACATGTCTTCCGCAATCGTGGCAAACGTCGGAACACACACCTCCTCGACCTGATCCAGAATCCGCAGGTTGAAGTCCGTCAGATCCTGGTTGATCTGGTGGATCAACTCCGGCTGATCGTAGAAGGCCAGGCTGATCTTGGTGAAACCCATCAACGTGCGGGGAAACCAGAAGTAGCCTTCCAGCGTAATCCAAACCACGGCCTCGCCCCTGGCTTGCCGCTCTGCCCAAGGACGCATCGACTCGATCGCCAGGCCGTGGTCCGGAAAGAACTTCGGCCGCAGGCGAAGGTAGTCGTCCATATTCGAGACAATCCCCTCCACGTGATGCTGCACCGCATCGATCGTATCGTCCGTCGTTGAGAACCAGAACTGCTGATACGGATCGAGTCCCAAGTGTTCGGCGATATCGAACACGCTGTTCAGTTCCAGTGGCAGACCCTGCCGCTTCCAGTTGGCGATCGTCTTGTCCCACCACATGGCCCACTCCCAGCGCGGCAACCGATCCACCGGCCGGAAGTTCATCACGGATCGAAAACGTTCGACGTGGTTCATGGGTGGTTCGCTCACAAGAAGGACCTCCGGGCACAAATCGTAGGACAGGATTGTATCCTGTCCAGACTGATCGACAGGCTATCTGGCCCAACTGCGAGACAGGTTACAAACCTGTCCTACAGGTGTTGTTCGTGGGCGTACTACTCCTCCGGCGGCTTCCATCGCGTCAGGCACACGTGCGTGACGTTGTCGATGCCGTTGAAGTAGTAGATCGTGGCCAAGGTCCCGTCGTCAAGCCGCCGGGTGATCGGATATCCCAGGTCGCTGCCGCTGCCGAATCCGTCGGCGCGCAAAATGATCTCGTGCTCGACGTCCCATGTATTGCCGCCGTCGCGGCTCAGGCAGGCCCTGATTCCCATGGGCGCTCGCCGCACTCCGTAGGTCGCCACCAGGCGATCGTCGGGCAGCCGGAGCAGGTGGGCCGGGTATCCCCAGACGCCCGTGTTTGCCGGCTCCGACCAGGTCTTGCCCTGATCGTCGGAAGTCGCCTGGAACAGGTAGCCCGCCCGGTCTTTGTCGGTCGACTCTGCGGTCCGAACGAGTGCAATCACCCGGCCGTCGGCGTTGATTCCGAGTGCCGTCTCGTTGTAGCTCATCTGGTCGTCGCCGATCGCCATAGGCAGACATTTCCAATGGTCGCCGTCGTCTTCGGTCCGGAGCACGAAGGCGCTTCGCCGATTGTCGGGCCCTACCCCGTAGATGGCCACCAGCCGCACGCCGCCGCCGACCTTCAAGACCGACGACGAATTGAAACTCATCATGCTCCGAGCAGGCGATACATCGATTTCCTCCCACGGCCGGACCGTCTCGCCGTCGATGCTGCGGACCGTCGACCGGGCCCCGCTCAGGTAGGCCACGGTGCCCGGGCGGACCGGTCGCACGGTATACCCTTCCGCCTTGAGCCGTTCCGCTTCGCTCTCGTCGACATAGCGCCAGCCGATGGCGTTGGCGATTGCCAGGTTACCGTCGGCACGAACCGTCTGCGGATCGTAGGTGGGTACGTCTTCGCCGGCCTTTTCCCAGGTGATGCCGCCGTCGCGGCTCACCATCCGCGCCGAACCGCCCGTGTTGTCGATGTGGCTGCGTTTCACCCGCGTCCCGAAACCGGTGACGAGCGTTCCGTCTTCGTATTGGTAGAGGCTGGGGAAACAGGCGTAGACGTCCTCCTGCTTGTAGACAATATGATGCTCGGCATGGGGCCACACGGCCACCTCCGGCTGTTCCGCGGTCCAGGTAACGTAGTCCCACCAGGCTTCGCCCGTCGCGGCCGAACTGAGGCTGCCGAAGCCGACCAGATTCCGGCCCTGGTGGGCATCCCAGGTCGACTTGCCCGTCAGGTCGAGCACGACCTTACCGTCGACCTTCACCAAGGCATCGTCGCCCGCCATTTCGAGCCGGACGACCCGGAAATCGGTCTTGAGGTCGACCTCCACGCGAACATCGAGCCGATGGATCTCGATCCGGTCCGGATACAAGGTCAGGCCGATCTCACGAACGCCGTCGGCGGCAAGCAGGGTCACCCCTGCCGATCCGGAACAGCTTGCGACCTTCACCCGTGCTTCCACGGCGTGGGGCCGATCGGCGGTCGCTCCCCAGCCGAAACTGATGAACTGAAGTTGTCCTTGCGAGGTGCCTTTGTCCTGCACGTGCAACACGCCGTCTTCGACCGCAAAGGAACACCCCTCGGTCTCGCGGCACGACCAGGGCGGCCGAGCCTCGTTCGGCGGCACGCTGCCGTCGTAAGTGATCGTATTGCCCACCGCCAGGGCAGCTAACAACAATAGGGTTGCCATCGTATAGTACCTTTCCGAAATCACCCTGATACCTGAGTTGTGCCCCGGGGTACATGCGAACATACTACCTACCGTCGCCAGTCGCAAACGTCTTCTGCTTGGCCGTTGGGAGCCAGGTGAGTCGTGTCTGCGCGGACTGACGCTTCTGCCCCTCCCTTACCCTCCCCCACGCTTCGCTGAGGAGGGAAACCTGCTAGATCTCCGTCCACTGGCCCGGCGTAGGCGACGGATAACGCCCTTGCTCGTCGGCTTTGACGGGGGCGGGACTGTCGTAGTCGAGATCGTCGACGTTGGAAACGAACTCGAAATCGGAGGCCAGGGCCTGTTCCCACGTGATGATCTGCCCGGAGTGTACGGCGGCGCGGCCCATCACGGCCGCCAGATTGGCGTAGATCGACCGCTCCGTTTCGTTGTGGGGCTTATCCTTGACGATCGCGTCGAGCAGTACCTCCCACTCGTACTGGTGCAGCGGCCGGGTTTCCGGGTCCGCCTGCCAGGTGATATTCTTCGAATCGAGCCGCTGGTCCTTGAAGATATGGGCGTCGCTCTTATGGATCGCGCCGGAGAACTGGGCCGCACACTTCGTACCGTGCAGGTAGGTGACGAAGTCGCCGTAGCACTTCGAGATGTTCCGGTTATCGACCCGTGCCACGGCCCCGTCGGCGAAGGTGTACTCCATCGAGTAGGCATGATGGTTCTGGCCGCAGTCCATCTTCTCGGGAATCCGGCCGCCCACGCCGTGGACCATAACCGGCCAGGAATCCTTGATCCAACAGCACTCGTCGATCTGGTGGATCAGCAGCTCGATCATCAAGCCCGAGGCCGCCCAGAGCAAATGGCTCGAACCCGGCTTGGTCGCCTGCCAGAGCAGTTCGTTGCGATCCGCAGGGCAGGGCGGCAGCACCCCTCCGCCGCCGAGTCGATAGGCCTGAATGTAGGTCACATCGCCCACCTCGCCGTCGCGGATCTTCTTGATGAGGGCTTGCCGGTTGGGCGAATGGCGGCACATCAGGCCCGAAGCGATCTTCAGGTTCCGCTTCTCCGCCCGCTTGCCCGCCCGCAGCATGCGTTTCAGCCCGCCGGGATCGGGCGCAAACGATTTTTCCATGAACACGTGCATCCCCTTGTCGACGGCGTAGTCCAAATGAACCCGCCGGAACCCGGCGTGGGCCGTCAGCATGGCGATATCGCCCGGCCTCAGGCAATCGATGGCCTTGCGATAGGCGTCGAAGCCGGCAAACTGCCGCTCGGCCGGAACGTCGATCGCTTCGCCGAACGACCCGGACAACGCCTTGTGCGACGCGGCCAGCTTCTTCTCCTGCACGTCGGCCATGGCCACCAGCTTGACCTTACAGCCGACGACGCCCGCGGCCCCGATCGCGTTGCCCACCGCGCCCGAACCGCGGCTCCCGCTGCCGATCAGGGCCAACCGGATCGTGTTGTCTTCGGCGGCATGCACCGCCGGCACGGCAACGCCGGCCAGCACCGAAGCGGCGGCCGCGGTGCCGCCCACCTTCAATGCATCGCGGCGAGTGACTCCCTTCGAGAACGTTGGTTGTCCGTGCGTCTGGTCTGACATGAGCGAATTCTCCTCGGGTCGATAGCTTGTGCGTAGTTGCTGCGGCCTCTCGGCGTCCCGGATTATAGCCGGCGGCTTGAGGAGATTCATCCTTTTCCCGGAAAGTCCTGTGGGATTCCGACTTCCAGGGCGGAAGAAAGGAAAATGGGGAAAGGAAGATGGCGAAGTGGTGTGGAAGACCGTCTTGAGAAATCGAAGGCTGTGCGATGCCCGAGACCTGCAGGTGTTCAGGCCCACAGACTCGACGGTCGGAGTATCACGTCGGGAAAGGCGAGCGGGCGGACCTCGTCCTGGTTATGATAGACGCTCACGTCCCGGTAGCCGTTGGGCTGGGGATCGCGGTGAACTTCCACGACGTGGTCGCGAAGATTCACGATCCAGTAGTCGCCGATTCCAGCCTGGGCATACATGGCGGCCTTGTCGCCGCGATCGTAAGCCAGGCTGCTGTCGGCCACTTCGATGATCAGGAAGACGTCGGCTGCCTGGGGACGCCCCGTGGAATAGCGCCGCGGTGCGACCCAAGCGATGTCCGGTTCCGGGGCACAGTCGAGTTCGGGAAGACCGATCGATTGTTGTACTCGCACGCGAGCCTTTTGCGGCGAAACACGCTCTACGCTCCACACGTTCAGTTGATCCAAAACGTCTTCGTGCTCCGGTCCGATCGGCGTCATTTCCCGAATCTCCCCCCGAATCAGTTCCAGCCGCCGTTGATCGAAGGCACCGCTTTCCACAATGCGATCGTATTCGGCAAGTGAGAAACGCGCGATCGTACTCATGGAATCTCTCGCAACCCCTGGGTTCCTGGGCCCTGTTCCCCAACCGCCATTTATTATAGCGAAATTTGGGCTGGAACGCTAAACAAGCTCGATTGGGGGAGGCCAATGGGAGGGGGGCTTTCTTCCTGTTACACTGAACTAGACGACTGCTGTCACGGTCCTCGGTGCTAGGTACGCTCCACGACAACTCCGTTATCCCCTCTCGCTCCATGCTCACCGACCTCGCCCCCGACGTGCTGGCCGCGGCCATCGAACGGAACGGCATCGAGTGCTGCCTCTCCTGGGCTACTTGGCCCGAGATGACGCTCGGCCGCGACGACCGTATGACGTGGACGATCACCGACATACCCTTTCCCTTCTTCAACAATGTCTTCAACACTCGTTTGCCGGAGAACGGAATCGGGTCAGCAATTGACCGGACGATCGACCGCTTTCGGCACCGCGGCGTGCCCGCCTTCTGGTGGACCGGCCCGGCGACCCGCCCGGCCGACTTGGGCCAGCATCTCCGGCGGGCAGGCCTGGAGCACGCCGTTGAGGCCCCCGCCATGGCCGTCGATCTGCGGGCGATGAATGAAGCCACGTCGCCGCCGGGCGGATTCTCGATCGAAGAGGTCGTCGACGCATCCGGGCTTCGACAGTGGTGCGAGGTGATGACGCCCGTCTACCAGTTCCCCGATTTCGCGGCCGAGGCCTGGTACCGTATGCTCGCCTCCTTGGGGCTCGGAGCCGAGAGGCTTTTGCGCCATTTCCTGGCCCGACTCGACGGCAAGCCCGTGGCAACGGCATCGTTGTATTTCGGCGCCGGTGTGGCGGGACTTTCCAGCGTCGCCACCTTGCCGGACCATCGCCATCGGCGTATCGGTACGGCGCTCACCGTGGCCGTTCTTCAAGAGGCCAGGCGGGCCGGCTGCCGCGTAGGGACTCTGTTCTCCTCGGTCATGGGCCAGCGGATGTATCGCCGGATCGGATTTCGAGAGTACGGGAAAGGGGCGTGCTATGTCTGGACGCCCACATAGAGGCCGTAGTATTTGGTCGTGACGACTTCTTTTCACGTCGGAGTCACAGCCCCGCCCCAGAGCGTGCCATACCTTCGCCCCGAAGGGGCATTCACATATCAGCCCAGGGCAGAGCGCAGCGGCGCCCTGGGGGACGAATGTGCCCTTTCGTTCGCCCTGCAAGGGCACCACAAGAGCTTCTGTTTCGCCCCTTCGGGGCTTTGCGACAATTGGAATCCACCTCCCGGGGCGACGGCAACGCTCACCAAGCTCGCATTGCCTCTGCCCCGGGCTGATAGGTTGCGGCCCCTTCGGGGCAGGAAGACAGTCCTTTTCACTCGGCTGCCTTGCCGGTGTCGGACATCAAACCAGTTGCAGTTTACGAATCACCCGATAGTGCTATACTCTTCTTCGTGCTGAATCGCCGGATGATTCGTTGACACTTGGCAAGGAGGGCAACTGTGGCCGAACTCATCATCAGCGTCTCGGGCCTTCGTGGAATCGTGGGCGAAACCCTTACACCCGAAGTGGCCATTCGCTACGTCACAGCCTTCTCCGCCGGCACTCCCGGCGGCCCCTTCGTTGTCACCCGAGATGGCCGAGCGACCGGGAATATGGTCTCCGAAGCCGTCATGGCCGGTCTGCACGCTGTCGGCCGAAACACCATCGACGGGGGAATTGCCGCCACGCCCACCACGGGCGTTCTCGTGCGGCGGGCACGAGCGGCAGGGGGAATTCAGATTTCCGCCAGCCACAACCCCCCTCAATATAATGGTCTGAAGCTCTTCTCTGCCGAAGGACGCGTGATTCCCGCCGAGCCAGGCCGGGCAGTGCTCGCCCGGTATCAGAACGGCGAGGCAGACTGGGTAACCTACGAACGCCTCGGCGAGAACCTGCCCGTCGAGGACCCGCATGCCGACCATCTTCAGGCGGTCCTGGCCACGGTCGATGCCGAGGCAATTCGCGCCCGCCGGTTCAAGGTCCTGCTCTGCTCGAATCACGGGGCTGGCAGCCTGCTCGGAGAGCGGCTACTCAAAGCCCTGGGCTGCAAGGTGACCGTGATCGGCGGAAAGCCTGACGGGCAGTTTGAATACACGCCCGAACCGACGGCCGAGAACCTCGTTTCCGTGCTCCCCAAGGTCCGGCAGCTCGGCGTCGATGTCGGATTCTGCCAGGACCCGGATGCCGACCGCCTGGCACTCATCGACGCCGACGGGCGGTATGTGGGGGAAGAGTACACCCTGGCAATCTGCGCAAACCACGTTCTAGCCTCCCGAAAGGGGCCGGTCGTCGCCAATTGTGCAACCAGCCGGATGACCGAAGATATCGCTAAGAAATATGGCGTGCCCTATCATCGGGCGGCTGTTGGCGAGGCCAACGTGGTCGACTGCATGTTAGCCAATCGTGCGGTCTTCGGCGGAGAGGGAAACGGTGGCCCTATCGACCCGAACGTGGGGCTGGTCCGCGACAGCTTCGTCGGCATGGCCCAGGTGTTGGCTGCCATGGCATCACGGCAGGTCGCCCTGGCTCAGTTGGCCGATGAACTGCCACGCTATGAAATCGTGAAGACCAAGATCAATCTCTCGTCCGACAAGGTATCGCCGGCTGTCGAAGCCCTGACCCGGCGATTCCCCAACGCACAAGCCGATCGAATGGACGGCCTTCGCCTCGATTGGCCCGATCGCTGGCTCCTCGTCCGCCCGAGCAACACGGAGCCAATCGTCCGCGCGATCGCCGAGGCCCCAGACCTGGTATCCGCAGAAACACTTTGCCGCCAGGCCGCCGAGGTCCTGGCAACCGTCTAGCCGATCTCGGCAAACGTGGCTCTCCAGAGCCGACCACAGGAACCGCCGGAAAACGCGGCTCCAAAGGGCTTGGCCACCGAGCAGCGCAACTTCATAACTTGCGCTTCGGGTTCGTGTTGTGAGTCATCTCCGCCGAGAACCACCAGCCCGCTGCCAGGAGCGAGCCCCCAAATCGTTGCCGTTTCGGCAGCCTCTCTGGCTCCGACTCTTCTGAAGCCGCTCTTTTTGAGATATTGCGAATGCTGTGCAATATGCGCAGTTTGCAAAATCTTTTCCGGTCGCGAAGAATCCCGAAAGTTTACTGATTGGGCTGCCGATACCAGTCTTGCCGATTATGTGGACTGCGGGCCTGCGCATGGTCTGTACGCGGTCCTCATCCGGGGGGATACGGCGCGGCAAAATCGAACGAGCTAGCGGCAACCCGTAGCAGGAATGCAAACCCCATGACTCGGCAGCTCCCTCAGATTGGTCGACTCCTCGCTGGCTTAATGCTGGTCGCATCGCTCGGCGGCTGCAACCCGCAACAACCGTTCTACTTGAACGAAGACGGCGATCTGTCGCACTACATCGGCCATGCAACCGACATCGAGTATCCCGATGTGGAGCAATGCAGTCTTGACGAGGTCGAGGGGGCGAGAGCTCCGGCCACGGTCACGAACTTCGAAGACTTCAAGATCACCGACATCACGCTGGAGGAGGCCGTTCGAATTGCGTTGGAGAATGCCAAGGTCATGCGGAGCCTGGGCGGAGTCGCCTTCGGCGCCTCGGGGACCCAGGGCACTCCGGGAGCCATTCTCTCCAATCCCAGCGGCACGGTGACCACCTACAATCCGGCGATCACCGAATCGGATCCCCGGTACGGCACCGAAGCCGCCCTCTCCGCCTTCGATACCCAGTTCACAACCAGCGTGTTCTGGGAGAAGAACGATACGCCGCAGAACGTCACCTCGGTCGTCACGGCCTTCCGCCCCGACGTATACGAGCAGGATTTGGGAACCTTCCAGGCCCAATTGCGGAAGACGGCCGCCACCGGTGCAACCTGGTCCCTATCGCACAACGTGCGTTACGAGTGGAACAATGCCCTGGCGTCCCGCAAGTGGCCCAGTGATTGGGGTACCAACCTGGAAGCCGAGTTCCGCCAGCCGTTGATGCAGGGCTCCGGCGTCCAATCCAACCGGATTTCCGGGCCCGGCGCCATCCCCGGATACAACAACGGCATCATGATCGCCCGAATCCGCACCGACATCGCCCTGACCGACTTCGAGCAGGGAGTCCGCAACCTGGTCAACGACGTGGAGACGGCCTACTGGAACCTGCACTACGCCTACCGCCGGCTGGATACGGCGATTGCCGGCCGCGACAGCACCTTGCGTGCCTGGCAGGTGATCCACGCCAAGCGGGTCGCGGACGCCGAAGGCGGCACGATTCAGAGCGAATCGCAAGCGCGGACCCAGTACTGGTCGTTCGAAGTCATCGTCAAGCAGTCGCAATCGAGCCTGTTCGCCGCCGAAAACGCGCTGCGTTACATCATGGGTCTGTCGCCTACCGACGGCCGCCTGTTCCGCCCGTCCGACGAACCGACCCGCGCACCCGCCCGATTCGATTGGCACGAAGTGCTCGGCGAGGGGCTTTCTCGCAGCGTCGAGCTTCGCCGCCAGAAATGGCAGATCAAAGAAAGCGAGCTCGCACTGATCAGTTCGAAGAACTACCTCCTGCCGCGGTTGGACGCCGTCGGACGCTACCGGTGGCTCGGCCTGGGCGATATCCTCATCGAGGGCAGCAATTCGATCGATGCCGACGGCGATATCACCAACGCCTACGGTTCGATGACCAGTGGAAAGTACCAGGAATGGCAACTCGGCCTGGAAATGTCCATGCCGCTCGGATTCCGCAAGGAGATGTCGGGAGTCCGAAACGCCCAGCTTACCCTGGCGCGAGAGCGGGCGATTCTCCAGGAACAGGAACTCGAACTGACACATCAGCTCTCCAGCGCCCTTCGTGAACTCGATCTCTACTACACCACGACCGTCGACAACTTCAGCCGCGTCATTGCCGCCCAGGACGAAGTCAACGGCCGCCGGGCCGTGTGGATGGCCGGCGTCGACAAGCAACTCGAAGGCGATACCATCAACCTCTACCTCAACTCGCTGCAGCGTCTGGCCGAGGCCCAGAACGAGTACTTCAGTTCGCTGAAGGACTACAACCTCGCCGTCATGAACGTCCACTACCGCAAGGGTTCGCTGCTGGAATACAACGGCGTCTGCCTCGCCGAGGGCCCGTGGGTCGACAAGGCCCAGTTCGACGCCCTTCGCCGAGCCCGGGCTCGCGACGCCAGCTACTACCTCGACTACGGCTTCACCCGTCCGGGCGTGATCAGCCGCGGCGGCTACCAGCAACACGCCAACCAGCCGGAAACGATCTTCGAGGACGGAACGACGGCCTCGCCGGACGCCGAATTGATCCCCGCCCCCGATCCCCTGCCGGCGAAGAAAACGGCGGACCCGGGCTACCGGGAAACCGGCATGCCTTCCCTGCGGATCCCCCGCTTGAGCCTGGCAAGCCCGAAGGCCCCGACCGATCAGACCGCCGGCAAGTTCGACCTCGCCGAACACTTCGACGTGCTCGGTGTGGCGGCCGTAGCCGAAAAAACCCCTGGCCGGGAAGGCCTCCAGCAAGTAAACTATGAGGCAAATTCCGACTCGGGTGATAGCACCGTCCTCCAGTTCGCGGCCCCGAAGCTGATCTCCGCCCAGCCCGCGGCCCAGACGTCGAATGAACCTGTCAAGAATCCGTCGACTGCTTCAACTGATCGGCCTGCTGCAGGCTGGAAGAAGCTGCAACGTTGACGGCCTCGCCAGGGCCTGTGAGGTAAGCCGAAGGACGATCTTTCGCGATCTCGACGTCCTTCGGCAGTCGGGGGTGCCGCTGATCTTCAACGAAAGCGAGCAGCGGTACCGGATTCCCTCCGATTACTACCTGCCTCCCACCAACTTCACGCCGGAAGAGGCGCTCGCTTTGATCGTCCTGTGCAGCGATTTGGGCGAGCATTCCCATTTGCCCTTCTTCCGCCCGGCCCATTCGGCGGCCCTCAAACTCGAAAGCTCCTTGCCCGACCGGCTCCGGCGTCAGCTCCAATCGCCCGGTTCGGCAATCAAGATCCGGCTCGAACCGTCGAACCACCTCGCGGCCCACGAACGGATCTACGACCAGCTCGTCGAAGCCCTCGCCGAGCACCGCTGCGTGCGGATCGGCTATCGCAGCCCGATCGAGCCGGAAGTATCGACCAAGGTCCACCCCTACCGCTTGCTGTTCAGCCGGCGAAGTTGGTACCTGATCGGCCGCTCGTCGCTTCATCGCTCGGTGCGCACCTTCAATGTCGGCCGGATCACCCGGCTCGAACTGCTCGACGACACCCACGAGATCCCTCGCGGCTTCAGCCTGGGCCGCTATCTGAGAAACGCCTGGCACCTGGTTCCCGAACCGGGCCCCGACCGCAAGGTGATCGTCCGGTTCAGCAAGCTGGTCGCCCAGAACGTGGCCGAGGTGGCCTGGCACCGGACCCAGCAACTCCACTTCAACCCCGACGGCACCCTCGACTACCAGGTGACGGTCTCCGGCCTGACGGAAATGTCCTGGTGGATCCTCGGCTACGGCGACCAGGCCGAGGTGCTCGAACCCGAAGATCTCCGCCAACTCATCGCCAAGAAAGCCGCCCGGATGGTGGAGATCTACAATGGATAGGTGGGTGACTCCTGCCGGGTGTTACCAATGCGTCTTCAGTAGAGTTGTTGTTAGGAAAATCGAATGAGCTGAATGGTGACCACAAGAAGTCGCACCCGGCAGGAGCAACCCACTTGGGCAGGATTCTCACTCGCGACTCTGCTCACCTGTCGACGCGCGCCGTACCGCGATGTCTTTACCGTTCACCCGCAAGGAAGTAACGGCCCAAGTGAAGTAATCGTGGCCGTTCGGCAGAACGGTTCGCTTCGCCACTGGAATGAACGTCTGGCGATCGATGCAGACGGCCGTCTGATGACAGACTCTTTGATCCTCCAGCAGCCTTGGACGAGCAAACAGGAAGATGTTCTCGTCGTTCTCCTTGACGCTCAAGTCAAATCGTTCCGCCAGAGCACTTGCGTCGTCTGCAAAGACGAGCGGCAAGCAGTCCGTTGGCGATTCGGGAAAGACGGCATCCCATTCCTCGGGGACGAATACAACGAGAATCGGAAAGAGCCTTTCCAGGAGCCCTGCGGGCTTCCGTTTGGTGGGCTGCGCAAGTCCCTCTCGAACGATTTTGTTCCTCTCGGGAAGGTCCAAACGGGAAATCGTCAGAACTTCATTCTCAGAGAAGACCAGCTTGAATTCGTCCGAAGTCCAGACAAGCTGCTCCTCAGGCTTGTTCTCTCGCCAACATCTCTTCTGGTCGGCAGAGAATGCTGTCCACTCTCCGCAGTCACCCGGTCTGAGCACGAACCGGCCCCAGTTGGCCAACCGCGGTTTGGGACCGTAGAGATTCGGTCGGCGTTCAAACTGGGCGAACTCGATCTCAACCTCCTCCCAATCCTTCCTCACTTCCTTCAATCGCTCGATCACCTCTTCCGGCGACAAGTCACTGTCCACCAGTTCCGAGCCGCTTGCGCCGGCGAGGGCCGTCAGAACAGAGCCGAATACCACAGAAACAAGCATTCGCATCACGGTTCCTCCTTGGTCAGGGCGAGCTGCCCGTGCAAACCGAGATCACCACCCCACTTCCGGTAGGTTATCCCAATTCGCGCAATTGGGGAATACGAATTAGTTTCTCTGTCCCCACGGGGCTGATCGCGGGCCCTGTCAAACAGGCCCGGCCCGCATAGAATAGACAGAACGCCGCTGGGTGTTCCCGGCCGTAAGCCTCAATTGTCGCGTCCAGTTCTGCTTTTTCGCATGCCCAAACGCCGTCCGAACCACCGCAGGCCCGCCAGCCCCCCCACCGGCTCGCCGCCTCTTCCCATGACCCCGGAAGAAGTGAAACAGCGCGGCTGGGACGCCATCGACGTCGTCTTCGTCACGGGCGACGCCTACGTCGACCACCCCAGCTTCGCCATGGCCCTGCTGGGACGCGTCATGGAAGACGCCGGCTATCGCGTGGCCATTCTGAGCCAGCCCGACTGGCATTCCTGCGATCCCTGGCGGCAGTTCGGCCGGCCCCGGCTTTGCTTCTCCGTCAGCGCCGGCAATATGGACTCGATGATCAACCACTACACGGCCAACAAGAAAGTCCGCAACGACGACGCCTACAGCCCCGGCGGGCAGCCCGGCCGCCGGCCCGATCGGGCCACGCTGGCCTACTGTCAGCGGGCGAGGGAGGCGTTTCCCGGCGTGCCGGTCATTGCCGGAGGCGTCGAGGCCAGCCTGCGCCGGCTCGCCCACTACGACTACTGGAGCGACAAGGTCCGCCGCTCGATCGTGCTCGATTCCAAGGCCGACCTGCTTGTCTACGGCATGGGCGAACGAGGCTTGCTGCAAATCCTGGAACGATTGGCCAAGGGTGAGCCGATCCACCAGATCCGCGATATCCGCGGCACGGCCTACCGGCTCGGCGCCAGCCAGACGCCGCCGGAAGAAGACACGATCCGACTCCCCAGCTTCGAAGAGGTGTCGACCGACAAACGCAGTTTCGCCCGCATGACGAAGATCGCTCATCTCGAAACCAACCCGTTCAACGCTCGGCGGCTCGTGCAGTACCACGGACGCGAGGCGGTCGTCGTCAACCCGCCGCAGTTGCCCATGGAAGAGGCCGAGATGGACCGCGTCTACGGGCTGCCGTACACGCGGAGTCCCCATCCGGCGTACGGCGACCAGCCGATTCCCGCTCTGCAGGTCGTGCGGCACTCGATCCAGATCATGCGCGGCTGCTTCGGCGGCTGCACCTTCTGCTCGATCACGGCCCACGAAGGACGGGTCATTCAGAGCCGCAGCGAACGATCGATCCTGGAAGAAATCCGACGGCTTTCGGAGGATCCCACCTTCACCGGGGTGATCAGCGACGTGGGCGGCCCGACGGCCAACATGTATCGAATGAACTGCAGCCGGCCCGAGATCCGCGCCAAGTGCAAGCGGCTCAGTTGCGTCCACCCGTCGATCTGCAAGTTGCTCAACACGGATCACGACCCCCTGATCCGGTTGCTCGAGGATTCACGGAAACAACCCGGCGTCAAACGCGTCTTCGTCGCCTCCGGCGTTCGTACCGATCTGGCACAGCGGAGCCAGGCCTACCTCGACCAGATGGCGCGCCACCATGTCGGAGGGCACATGAAGGTCGCGCCCGAACACACCGATCCCGGCGTTCTCGAACTGATGAAGAAGCCGCCGATCGAAAACTACGAGGCGTTCGCCGAACAGTTCCACCAGGCGTCGTGCCGTGCCGGCAAGCAGCAGTACCTCGTCCCCTACTTCATTGCTGGGCACCCGGGCAGCGACCTGCACGCCATGATCGACGTGGCTCTCTATCTGAAACGGAGCGGGCAGCGCCCCGAACAGGTTCAGGATTTCATCCCCGGGCCGTTCGACATTGCAACCTGCATGTACCACACCGGCATCGATCCCATGACCGGGCGCGACGTCTACGTGGCCAGGGGAATGCGCCAGCGCCGCCTCCAGCGGGCTCTCCTCCAGTTCTTCAAACCCGAGAACGACGCTCTCGTCCGCGAAGCCCTGAAAGAAACCGGCCGCACCGACCTCATCGGCTCCGGCCCGGACTGCCTCATCCCCGCCAACCCGCCCAAACAATCAGAGAAACAGCCGCCCGCAAAGAAACGATCCGAAAGCCCCCCAGTTCCCGGGCAAGGCTACCGCCCCCACCGCAAAACGTCTCGCAAGAGAAGTCGTTAGGAGTTGAGGGTCCTCCTCCGCTTCATTTTCTGAACATGAGAGATCAGAGGAATCAGAGAAGGGCTTTCAAGGACAAGCGTTCCATATCTGCTTTCTGTGTGCAAAACGTAGGGTGTTTCTTCAGATAAACAATAAACACCCCATGCCCTGCACTATCTTCAGGGAATTCTAGGTTGCCCACTTGTATCACCCGGTCAATCTGGCCAAGCTGATGCCGACACATGACTTCTCCGATTCCTCTGATCCCTCATGTTCAAAACCTTCTGTGGAGGCAAGTCTCATGCATCCCCTGGCAGAACAAGCGGCGGCGCTGACCAAGGACGTCATCGGTGCAGCAATCGAGGTTCATCGCGATAAAGGGCCCGGGCTACTGGAGTCCATTTACGAATGGTGCCTGGAAATCGAACTGGAACTCCGCGGACACACTGTGCGGCGGCAAAAAGAGGTCGTCATCGACTACAAGGGGCATCAACGCAAGGAAGAACTACGTTTCGATGTGCTGGTCGACGAATGCCTCATGGTCGAAGTGAAGGCCGTGGAGAAGGTCCACCCGATCCACAAGGCCCAACTACTCAGCTACATGAAGCTCCTCGATCTGCCCTTGGGCCTGGTGATCAACTTCCACAGCGAGAGACTTGTCGACGGCGTATCCCGGCTCGTCCTGCCAGGAGCCGACGTGCCGCGGTCTTGGGCATGATGTACTTTACCGATTCCCTTTTCTTGAACAGGAGCAATCAGAGGAATCGGAGGACACTTTCGGGAATAGTCTCTGGTGGTCGTGAGAGCAGAAAGCTGATTGCCCGGAAACAGATCAAGTGACTCCCGGCTTTCGTATGGTCATCTGTTACGCAGGTCCCCATCCGCAACCCCCTCTGAATCCTCTGATTGCTCCTGTTCAAAACCCGAAGCGGCAGGAATCTCTCCTTTCTCCATTACACCTACGCAAAGATCTCGATTCCCTTCGGTGCGGGGGCAGGGAACGACGAATCGCACTGGATACACGCCTCTCGGTCTTGCGGGCTCGGCGTATGGCACGCGGGGCATTCCGCACGCACGGGCCAGCGGCGATGGCAGAGATAGGCCAGGTAGCCCGGTACGCCGAAGAAGAAGACGAATGCGGCCCAGGTCTTCGTCCAGGGCAAGGCATATTTGCGCTGGCGGCGAATACAGGCCCAACTCAAGGCAGCACCCAGGAGGAACAGCCCCACTAGAACGGGCACCAGTTGTCGCAGAGAATCCCGGAACGCCTCGCCATAGCTCCACTCAGGATGCCGCGATTTCTCCGCCAGCGGCCCAAAACCAAACACCAGGGCCGGAGCCATGATCCCGGGCACGGGGCAGGCTGCCGAACGACGCACTCCCTGGAGGCGGGCGGTTCGGTTGGGACCGGCTTCCGTCAGGGTGAGTTCCTTTCGCTCCAACACTTCGCCCGCTGGAGTGGTCCAGAGGAGCGTTGCCTCGTCATGGCCAGACATTGGGTCGTGGCGGCAGGTGGCGAACAGCGTCTTGTTGTCGGGGAGCAGGTAGATCGCCAACGGCTCGGCGCGGAACTCTTCGGGGATCGCATATTCCGTCACCGGTTTGCCTTCAAGCGACAGATAGGCCACTTTCTCGGGGAATCGCACGGCCAGCAGTTGCTGGAAATCACGCCCGCCATCGGAAGGTCGCTGGGAACATGTGATCGACACAATTGCCGGGTCATCCAGAAGGGGTTGAACGGTCTTGTCGCGCAAGTTGACCATGAGGATCTTCGAGCCCATGCGAACCGCAACCGCCCAACTCGGCCAGCGGAGCTCGTAGTCGTGTGCGAAGGAGTAGTATCCGAGGAGGTGGTAGCGTCCGATGCCTGATGTGACACCATTGCCGTGGTAAGAGTAATCAGTCAGGGCGATCGGAAAGCACCGGTCCGGCTCAGGAAGCTCTTGTTGCCAGCCGCTCAGTCCTAGGTAGCCGAGGCACTGGCAAGTCGTCCTGTCGTAGCCGACGAAGTAGGCTCGCCCTTCTCGCTGCCCGTCGTGGATCATGTACCAGAGTTGCTCTCGCATCCCGGAAACATAGAACGTCTTTGCCAGCGAGTTCCATCCGGGCGGTGCCCATGACCAATGAACGGCAGGCTTGGCGCCGTTATCCAACTGGGCGCCGTTGATCGTACTCTCGGGGCCCTCCAACTCAACCTGCTTGCCGTCCAGGTCCTGTGCTTGTGAACCGCAATCCCGCTGATAGAAGCTGATGTAGGGCGTACCGTCGGCAACCACGGTCAGGAGTCGGCTCACGTAGTGCGACGGGAGGAACTGTTCAACGGTTACACCCGCCGAGACAGCAAGCCAAGCCCACGCCACGCCTAGTCCCACGGTGATGACGAGAGCCAGTATGAGCGGTCGGCCGACTTTCTGATCCCTTGGCATGGCAAACTCCCCTAACGCGCTCTTGCTTCATAACCGGAGACACTACGAATAATCGCGGGTCTCGCCAACCCACAAGATGGAAACGATTAGCAGAACCGCCGCCAGGGCCGCTAACGGAACGCTGAAGAACCACCACATCGGTATCAGCGAAGCGGCCAGGGCCGGCATGGCAATCGCGGCCAGGGGTACCAGACGCGTGCCCCACCAACGCGCGGGCCGCAGGCCGCTCAGGAACGCTCCCAGGTAGACCACGGGCATGGCCGCCCACGTTTTCCAGATTGGATACGTCATCGACCATTCAAAGGGGCTCGGATGCGAGCCCGGCGTAGCCGCCCACCAGGCGAGCACAAGGATCGGAATCGCCGAGACAAGCCAAAGGAGTCCGACCGCGAGCGCGAGTTTCATCAAGAGAATCGTCCGGCGCCCCAGAGGGCGGTGCAGCAGGAAGCCGAACGTGTCGGCCTGGGCTTCCCCCACCGACTGGCGGAATCCCAGCACCAGAGCCAGGGCCAGCGAAGTAAGAATGAACGGGCCGTTGAGATCGCCACTTACGAAGGGAAGACTGCGATAGGAGTCCAGTTGAAGTATCTGGTACACGAGCCAATCGAGGCCGGGTATGCGCTGAAGGCCGCTTTCGACAGCCGTGCTGGCAACGGCCGCTACGGCGATCATGTAGACGGCCAGCGCAATCGCCACGATCCAGCCGATCTCACGCAGCTCCTTGATTGCCAATGCTCTGATCATCGGACTCCTCTCCGGCAAAGATGGGAAGCCGCCGACGCGGCCCCCGGGTGTACTCGATGAACGCCTCTTCCAGATTCAAGTCGACGACCTCGATCGAGCTGGGCTCCAGCGATTCCGCCAGTCGCTGATGCTCGTCGCCGTAATCCACGACGATCAGTTCCAGGTCCGTCCCCACCGTCCGGCTGCTGACCAGACCCGGACAGGCCGGAAACTCCGGCGGCTCCCCGGCAAACCCCAACACGATCTTGCGAACCCTCTGCTTGAACTTCTCCGTCGGACAGTCGACTCGCAGGACCCCGTCGACCAGAATGCCGATCCGGTCGGCCACCCGTTCCACGTCGCTGAGAATATGCGAGCTGAACAGGATCGTCCGCCCCTGACGCTGAATGATTTGAATCAGCGATTCGAGAAAGTCACGCCGGACGACCGTGTCGAGCCCGATCGTCGGATCGTCGAGAATCAGCACTTCCGGATCGGGGGCCACGGCCAGGGCCAGCGAGACCTGGGCTCGCTGCCCGTGCGACAACCGGCGGATCTTCTGTTTGGGCGAGAGTTCGAAATGGTCGAGGATCTGATCGAGCAACGGTTGGTTCCACTGCCGATGAAACGCACGCGTGAATCGCACGGCGTCGCGAATCGTCATCCAGCGATAGATCGGGTGCCCCTCGGCCAGGTAGGCGATGCGACCGCGAGCGTCGGGCGAGAGTTCCGCCGCATTCTCGCCCAGTACGAAGGCCGAGCCGCGGGTCGGGTGGACCAACCCCAGCAGCATCTTGATGGTCGTCGACTTCCCGGTTCCGTTGCGCCCCAGGAACCCGTAGACGGACCCGCGAGGAATCCGCAGATCGAGGTTGTTCACGACACACTTCGACCCGTAGTACTTCGTCAGCCGACGTGTTTCAATCACGTGTTCCATTCGGGCACCCTCGACGTGCTGTCGTCTTCACTGATGACCGGATGGTCGACGGCCCCTCGGGCCGCCGCCATCCACGGTCACCAATTCCACCGCGTCACCCCTCTGTTCGCCAATGAAAACTGCCCGCCCGCTCCGTCGCCAACGCCAACACCTCCTGCGCCGAGAAACCCAAATGAACGGCCTCGGTCAGGAACCGGTCGAGCAGGTCCAGGAGCTTCTCTTTGCGCACCTTTTTGGTCAGTTCCGCCTTCGGCTCGGCAACAAACACACCCAGCCCCGGCCGGGAATGAATTACGCCGTCGCGCTCCAATTCGGTGTAGACGCGAGCGATCGTGTTCGGATTGACAACCAGCGTCCGCGACAACTCGCGGACGGACGGTAAACGTTGGTCCGGCGACACCATACCCCGCGCCACGGCCTCGCGGAGCTGGTCGCAAAGCTGCCGGTAAATCGGCTTTCGGCTGGCTGGGTCGATACGGAATTCCACGGAAACCTCCCTGCGTGTTAACTGTACTAGTAGTATTAGTACGGCTGGCGATTTTGTCAAGAGGGATTTCCGAACGACGCCGAAAAACTTCCGGAGAAGGGCCCCGGACGGCGGCCGGGAATTGCCCCCTCTTGCGGGGCAATTCGATCCGTGGATCCAACGGCCCTACTCATCGAGAGCGCACCCGCCTCATCGCGGCAGCGAATTCTGAGCTGAGGTTACTTCGGCCGGTCCGATCGTGCTTTCGACAACCGTCCCCGGCTCCGCCCACTCACGCCGCACGTAAGCCAAGGCGATCGGACAACGGGACTTCACCGAGTAGCCTGCCGAAGTGGTCTTGCCGATCGGTTCCTTGTCGGCGTAAAGCGTTGCGTCTGCCGTAACCGCCGTCGGGAAGCGAACGACCGTCAACCGTTTGTTGACATGGCCCCGAGAACTGATGCGGGCAACCGTCTCCTGCCCCAGATAGCATCCCTTGGTGAACGAAATGGCCTCGTCGTCTCGTCCAACCTCCTGTGGGAAGTTGTCGGCCGAAATATCAATCCGGTCGAGCGGCCATCCCCACTCGATTCTGGCGGACTCAAACGCCTCGCGGGTACAGGCTCTGGCCCCCCGCTTCCCAAGCGATTGTGCTACGGCCCTCGCATAAGCACGCGACGCGATGAGCAAAAACCCGACCGGGCCGGCCATTTCAACGCGGCATACCGTCAGCGGGGCGCCGTCGAGGGTGCTGGCCACGTGTTCGCAAGGTAATGCGGGTACGGGAATACCGGCGTCTTCCAGAAACACGTCTGCCTGCCGGCCACCGAGGTACCACACGGCGGTTTGGATCGACCGGTCGGCAACCTCGACGTCCTCGCGGACGATGTACCGGTTGAAATGGGCAACGATCGAGTCGCCTCTCGGAGCGGCCGTGAGGAAGGTGGTCGAATCCTCTGCGATCAGCAAGAGCCCGTGGGCGACGATATGTCCTTTCACGTCGGTGAAGAAGGTTTCGCACCCTTGTCCGGGAGCCAAACCGTTGACGCGATTGGTTCCGAGGGCGTCGAGCAGCCTGATGCGGTCTGCCCCGCGCAACTCGACTCGGGTCCAGGCGGGCAGTTCGACGGTTCCCACCTCGTCTTGGATCGTTTCGTAATCGCCTTGCCACCAGATGCGGTTCATAATCTCTCCGTCTCCTTGTCCTTGCATTATTGGCGGACATCGAAGATAGCCAACCTCGAACGCGAGCCGACGACCGTATCAGGGGACGGCAGAGCCTGAATGGGCGAGGCGGTGGACTTGTGGGGACATCATGGCATCCGTGAGGATCCGCCGGTCTTGATCTTCCGTTTCACGATAAATCCCCAAGAAATGGCGATCTGTCAAAAATCGGAGCCAAGATCCTGCCTTGCGAGAAGTCAAACATACTGGACTTAAACTCTCCGCGCCGGATACTGTACGTGTTTCCCGCGGGACACCGCCATCCGGGCCGTTGACAAGTCCGCCCTGGTGTTGAAAAGGGGGACAGGCACCGCAACCGGTAGTGTGTCCGGTGTTGCAGGGCTGCAAGATGTTGCGGAGCCAGTCCCCCTTTTCAACAGCCCAGGTCCGCCCCCCCTCCACTCGCCGGGTCCTCATGATGCTTCGCGAACGCAGATCCTCGACTCTCCCTCTTCCAGTCGGATGGCTTCCGCTCGTTGCGGCCATCGTCGGCTTGCCGTGGCACAACCTTGTCGCGAGCGACGGAGCGTCGAGCCCCCGCTGCGCATGGATTGCCACGACGGACTCTCCGGTCCTGGCTCTGGCCGAAGCTAGGGTTCTGGCCGAGCCGCAAGTGACGTGGCTTGAACGAAGGGAAATCGGACGTTTATTGGCGGAAAGAAAGCTCCAGGAAGCATTTGGCGCGGCGGCCCTCTCCGAGCGAGTTGGTTTGGGAAATCTGCTCAAAGCCGACGTCCTCGTGCTGGCGAGGACCGACCAGCACGGCGAGCAGGCCTTCGCCGAACTGGTTGTGGCGGAGACAGGTGGCGGAACACGGATTCTATGGCGACAGATCCCGCTCTCCGAGAATGCCGAAGCCGACGCGGCCAGGCTGGCCGAACTGGTCGGTGCCGGTTTGAACAAGTTCGGTGAGACCATCCGTGAGGTGTTCGCCGTCTCGCCGTTCTTGAGTCAGGACCTCGGATTCGAACACGCCCATCTGCGGTCGGCATACCCGAGGTTGCTCCAAGAGATACTGCTTGCGCAACCGGGAGTCCTGGTTGTGGAATTGGAGGAAGCCGAGGTCTTGGCACGGGAATATGCGTTGACGGCTCCTGGTAGCGGGCCCACAAGGCGTCTTCCGACCTACGTCCTGGGTGAATACCGCCACGAAGGTCGAGGAGACGCACTTCGCGTGAAGCTCACACTGAGCCTTCGTCGAGGTGAGCAGCGCCTTGGGGAGTCGACGCGTACCCTGCGACCGAACGAGGTTCCGGCGTATTTCCGCGAGATGTCGACCAGGTGGCATTCGGAAGGTGGAACGGCATCCCATCCGCCGGACACCGAGGCTGAAGTCCGCGCCCTGGCAAGCCGTACGGAAGAACTCTCGCTCTTGGGGCAGTGGCGTGAGGCTTTGGACCTCGCGGAGGCAGCACTGCTTCTCGATCCGGATCAGGTCGACCTGCGGTACCGCGCCATTCGTGCCGCGAGACTCTCGGCGGGGGCTGCACAACTCGATCGAACCGAGGCCTACGAGCAACGCATGCCACTTCTTCTGCGATCGCTCGAGCACGCCAACGTGATCGTTCAGAATCCCCAGTTCGAAGCCGCCCACCTCGCGATTGCCCTCTATGGAGGCAGCCCGTCGAATCGCTACAGCAAGTTCTTCCGAGCCTACGACGGAGGCAGCGCGATTCCCGAGGAACTACAGCCGACCGCGCTTGAGATACAGAAAGAGGAGCGGCGTCTGTCGTGGTTGCTTGCCGACCGCTTTGCCGAGGAAAAGGACTGGCGGATGTGGGCGAGTTGCGTCAGGCACGCCGCCTCGGGGGAATTCCCGACACGGGAGAAGGCCCTGCTTTGCGCCGCAATTCTCAAGTATCAGGACCAACTGCCCGAGCAGACTGTCAGGGAGATCTGGCTCTCCATCCGCCCGTCCCTTGAGAACCTCCGTTTCTTCACGGCGATCCTCGATTCTCCTGAGGCAAATGAGAGGGTGCGGACGGCCGCGCAACGAGAGTTGGCTAGGATCGAGCATGGGTGGAAATCGATGGAGGACGAATCGCGAAAGAGGCTTTCACCTGCCGAAACCGATGGGGTCTTGCCGCAGGGTGAGAGACACGGTAGCCTGACTTTCAAGCCCTTCGAGGTGAAGTACAGGGCGGTAACCGGCGAGCAGAGCGTAGGTACCTTGTACCGGTGGCTGGCACTACCGGAGAACATCGACTTGCTGTCGGGACTCTTCGGGATGCTCCTGCTGAAGGAACCTGGCAGGGCAATCCCAGTTCCCCTGGGCAGCGGTCCCTTCGGGGCAAATACCAGAGAGCAGCTATTGACGTGCCCGCCGACCTACGACGGGAAGTATCTTTGGACCGCACTGTGGGAGACGATCTTCGTCGTCGACCCGGTCAGCGAGCGAAAATGGCCCATCGATTCCGACCGCGGTTTGCCCGATCTCACGTTATCCCCTGGTGCCGCACCACCCTACGCACCCCGCTTGCAGGTTATTGGCCTGTCGCCGGGGAAGGCCTTGGCCGTCGGCTTCAACGGGCGCACGTGGTACGCACTCATCACCTTCGATCCGGGCGGAAAGCATACGATCGAGGTGATTCACGAAGCCCACCAGTCGTCGCAGCACCGTGCTGTCTCGGGAGAGAGCGACGACTTCAACCCGGACGTGGCGTTCCTTCCAGGAACCATGCGGTTGCTGACGAAAGAAACGGCCGACGGAAACACGTTGCGCACCGTGCTCATTCAGCGAGGCGGGTGGAGCCCCGTGACGTATCATCCGGCAGTGGTCGACCCGGTCGAGAAAACGGTCAAGATCTCACGCAGGCAACAGACCCAGTTCCACGACAAGTACTTCATTCACTGGGCGGGAGAAGGCAAGATCCATCTCGCCACCCAGGAACCGCCCGACGGCGAGATCAAGATCGTCGTGCCGAATGTCATCGACGGACAACTCATCGTCCATGACGACGAGGTCCACATTGCCGGCCGGGAATGGTGGCGGGGGAGCCTGTCTGGCGGGAAGCTTGAATCGTGCGGCCCTGTACCGTGGTCGTTCAAGAGCCGCTTCGCTTCCGGTGACTTCTCGGTCAATCGCCCGGGGGGCGTCGAAATCGTGTCGGCCGGATACAGCAACCACTACGGCCCCTTCGTCGCCTGCCGCAGCGCCAAGCACGGCGAGCGGCTGCTCCAGGTTCTGTTCGACGGTACAGGCGTTCCGCTAGACGAAGCCCTCGGCCCGGGTGACACGCCGAAGCCACCCAAAAACAAAGTTGCGGATCGCTCGCCTCTTGAGGCCTGCTTCAGGGCTCCTGCGGAACCGGAAACGCTCTGGTTGCGTCCCTCCCAGGACTGCAAGGATCTGGCCTTCACCGCCGACGGCAAGCACATTCTCACACTTCACCATTACCCCGACAGGAATCTGCGGCTTTGGGACGCCTCTACTGGGAATCTGGTCGCAGATCTGCTCAACGGGGAGCCAACCCAAGCGGTGGTTTCCGTCAGCAGGTCCGGCGAGCACTTCGCAACCGGGGGCAACAACGGGTCGGTCACCCTCTGGTCGGCCAAGGATTGGAAGCCGATTCGCTTTTTGAAAAGGGGTGGGGAAGCGATCGTGTGCATCACCTTCTCGTGGAATGAGCGTCTTCTCGCGTCGGCCGGACATCATGAGGCCGTGGTCTGGGACGTTGCTTCGGGACGGGAGGTCGTGCGCATCGCGGAGAGGAATTGGATCCGGTGGCTTGGTTTCACGCCCAGCGACTCGACGTTGATAACATCGGCAGGCTGGACCAACTTCTGGCGGATTGAAGACGGTGCCTGGCGAGGCATGGTGGAATCGCTTGATTGGGCGGTCGGCCTGCGGGCCGACGGCAGAATACTGGGCCTGGCCGGCAATCTGCAGAACAGCCTGATTGCCTGGGACACAGAGACCGAGACCTTCGAGGAGATCGTTGCCCAGGTCCGCGGAATCCCAGCCTCCTTCTCGAACGACGGACGTCGCATGGTGCTCTATCGCCCGGAGGGCTTCGTGGGTGGTCAGCGAACAAGTGTCTATCGGCAGTCGGTGTGGGACCTGGAGCGAAAAGAGGAGATCTTCGTCTATCCAGGCAACGGGTTGACCAAAACACTGCGATTGTCGCCCGATGGCAACGCCCTTTTCGTGCTCGGCGAGCCCAAGCCTCCGTGGCGATTCCAGCTTCCGGATGCGGGGAACATGGAGCCCCCACATGAACCACCGCCCCCCCGCTGATCGAACGTCCCCGAAACACCCATCGGGCCGAAGAGTCTCTCGCCGACGTGTTCAGATCCGGTGATTCGGCTCGAATGCCGGGAACGCCGCGCAAGCTGGCTGGCAAACGTCCATAAAGTGCGTACCTGGAACAACTTCCAGCACTTGCGCCACTTCCTGTGTGGCAAGGCAACGGCAGCGAGTCGGGCGCCTCACGCGGTGGTCTGCCCCGTTTCAGCTTTCCTGCGTCTTGCGACCTCCTAGGATTCTCTTGAAACGCGGGCGAACCTCGCGGTTTCCCTCTTCCCGCCTCGTCGGACTCTGCCGGCAGGCGCACAAACCCACTGAGATTGAATGCAGTTAGCGAACTGAGGAATCGAGAATGGAACTGAAGCTGACCGAGAAGGCCGCCGGCGAAGTCAAGCGAATCATCGGCGAGAAGAACCTGCCGGAAACGGCCGCTCTCCGGGTGGCCGTGGCGGCCGGTGGATGCAGCGGGTTCGAGTATCGCCTTGAGTTCGACGAGGCCCCCGACGAGCAACAGGACCTCGTCAAGGAACTCCACGGCGTGCGGGTTGCCGTCGACCGGAAGAGCGCCGCCATCCTCGGCGGCACGGAGATCGATTTCAAGGAAGACCTGATGAGCCGCAGCTTCGTGTTCAACAACCCCCTGGCGGTTCGCACCTGTGGGTGCGGGACTTCATTTCAGGCCTGAGCCGCACTGTTATTCAGCCCTGTCGCCACAAATACCCCAGATTCAGTGACGGTCACCTTTTTCACGCGGGTCGTCGTTTCGAGTCACCCGGCTGTGGTCGGGCGGCTGACGTGACCCATGAAGAGGATTGTGTTGGTTTGCGTGTCACAGACGAAGTACTGGAACGGGTGGTCGGCTTGAAAGCAAACGGGACGGCTCGGGGCAATCGACGTTACATAGCCGACACTTACCGCAGTGGCAGCCGCCGCGGTCGTGCCGGCTTCGTCGAGTTCGATGAAGGCCTTGTGGCTTACATTCTGGACCCAAAGGTTTTCGGTTAGATGGGCGTCGGGGTCCTTCATTCCGTCGAGGTCTGAGACTTCGCGCTCGAACAGGTCTTCTACGCCGAGATCGATCAGGGCCTGCTTTGCGTTGGGCTTGCTGGTGATTTCGAATTTGGGCAGGCTCACCGCGACGCGTTGCCATTCCAGGCCGGAAAGGAACTCGTCGAGATCCGCGGTTATGGCGGTCACGTCTACCTGGGAGATCGGCGTGACGCTGGCGGGCAGTGCGAGGACCATCGAGAACCGTTCGTCGGCATAGGGCAGTTCGAGGTACTGGACGCCGTCTCGTTCCATGTAGCGGCAGCAGGCCGTGTCGTGCATCATGTTGACGCGGATTCTCTCGTCGCTGCTGACGTCGAAATCCGCAGGTTGGGTCGCGTCGGGCGTCAACTGATGGGCCCACTTGGCGTCGAAGTAGATCGCGTTGGCCAGGACAAGCACGGTTTCTTCTGTGAGGTCTTCTTTTCCGATCAACTCCCGGATCTTGCCTTTGGTTTGCTCCTCGATCCACTGGTTGATGGTCAGTCGGGCCGCCTCGGTTTCGTGAAGGAAGTCGACGTCGTTCTGACCAGCGGCGTAGTTTTGCTGAACGAGGTCGAGGTACTCCTGACTGAACGGGAAATCGAACTGTCGCCATAGGGAGTTGGCAACGTTCAAGTCGAGTCCTTCCAAGCCGTCCGCTTCCCTCAGACTACCGAGGAGTTCGCCGTACTCGGCGTGGAATTCGGGGGAGCTTTCCGGAAAGTGGAGTACCTTGGCCATCTGGGCGGCTGTCTCTTCTTCGGCGCCGGCGTAAACCATGGCGAGGGCGGCCGAAATGCTGAGTGGCGAGAAGACGAGGTTCTCTTCGGAGCCGGCCAGTTCATGGTACAGGTCGGCCGCGAAGGCATTGACGGCATCGGCGGGCGTATCGGCAGTGCCCTCCGCAGTTGGGAGAGACACCAAATTGGCGTGGCGGTCGACGATCTGCTCGAAGCTCTTCCATTGACGATCGTCCTGCTCCACTTCGCCGTCACGCTCGTATCGAAGGGTATCCTCACCCTCCCCGCCGTCGAAGAACGTTTCCCCTGCGAAGGGCCAGGGAGACGTGAAGTATACGGTGCCGTCGTGATGTCCGGCCGAATACAATTCGGCACCGTAGGATGTTCCAGCTTCAAAAAGGTCGTCGCCAGTGTCGCCGTTTACGATCGAGTTCCCGCCGATTGTCGAGTCCATGATTGTCATTTGATCTGCGTCGTCCCCCAGGAAGGCGCGCAAGTGACGTACTACGACAGCGTGGCTCAGGTCGACGTCGTCTTCTCCGCCGCCGGTATGAATCTGAAGCTGCCGCGTGCGCACGGACGTCTCCGGATCCATCCCGGAGAGATACGGCCCCGCGATCGTATCGGCAGGCGAAACGTAGCCGATCTGCACGTGATCGGCTCCGTTTCCCAACCGCACTCGTGTTCGATTGCCGACGACGGTTTGGCCGACGATGAATTCGTTGTCGCCTCGCGAGGAACGGCAGTAGAGATCGTTGCCAACGACGGAGTCTACGATCGAAATCTCGTCGTTGTACCAGCCGCCGCCGATGTCAGCATCGAGGCTCGCTCCCACCGTGACCCCGACACACTCTACGGAATCGGCGCCGGCGGCGGAACGAATCACCAGGTTATCGCGCACCTCCGACGCCCTGACCGAGATTGCGTCCGCTGCCCCGCGGGTGCGGATCGACAGGTCCTCGCCCACGCAGAGGTCGCTAACGTGAATCTCGTTCGTTCCACTGCTTCCCCGAATGGAGAGGCTTCCCCGGACGTACCCTACTTGCGGCCCTTTGATTGTGAGCCGATCGTTGCCCTTGCGAAGCGAGACGCGCACGTCGCCCACGACGCCGGACAGCGTGACGGACTCTCCGGGTTCGTTGCCGTTGATCGAATCGTTGTCGGTAGGCGTGATCGTCCACGTACCTTCCGACTCTGAAGAACCTTCGATTACCAGGATATCGTCACCTTTGCTGCCGACGACAATCAGGTCGCCGCCGACGACCAGAGCATGAAGGTCGGCTGCCAGCAGGGTCTTCGGCTCCAAGGTCTCAAAGCGGAGTTGCTTCCGGCGCGAGTAAGTACCGTTCATCGCAATGTGCTCCCTCTATTCGGGCCAGTAGGCCTAAAGCGGGGCAAGCCCACAACCCAACCTCCACAAACATGCGCGCACCATGCGCAGAAGTCGCGAACAAAGACTCCAAAGCGGGGCAAGCCCGCAACCCAACCTTCACAAAAACATGCGCGCATCATGCGCACAAATCCCGAACAAAGACTCTAAAGGCGATCCACCGTCTCGGAGCAGCCCGAGCCGGAATAGCCGTGGACTTGCAGATCGTTGGAGAAACCTGGGATTCTCAGTTCGCCGACGATCCCCCGGACGGTCGGTTCGTCCCGCGCCAACGAGTAAAGACCGCGGCCATCGGTTTCCGCCAGGTCCGGTTCGTCAGCGCCGGCCGTCGGCACGTTGGTCTGAGAGAAATTCACTTCCCCGGTAGCATCGACCAAACCTATGGAGATGATGTCGCTTCCTTTGCCGAACAGACGCCCCCAGCGTTGTAGCGTGCCTTCGATCAGACGGTACTTCTGCGCGCGTTTTGAGCGGAACATAGCGAGACTCCCCAAGGCCCGCAATCTGCCTGCAGGCCCCAGTATAACCACTGGAGCAATTCAGTTGCAGCACACAGATCATCCCTGCCTATCTCTTCAGGCCGGGAAACGGCGGACATGTCACGCTGCAATCCGCGCCACCCGTGCCACCGATCCGTGGTGAGCCGCAGTCGAGTCTCGTCGTCGGCCTCGCCGATCGTCGCCAGACCCGTCTTCACGGGCGTCTGCGGGGGGGCCGTTGCTCATGTTCCGGCTCCTCCCCCGACCGCCGATGCCGTCCCGTCAACACCTGGCTGATTCCGACGGCGACCGCCAGATGGACCAGCGACGTGTCGCGTTTCTGGTCGAGGCAGACCGCCGCGTTGCGTAATACGTCTTCTGTGGCCGGTTCAATGGGTGAAAAGTGGGAATACTTCTGCAAGGGGCCCGGCAACACGGATGATGCACCCAGGCGGGCATGTGTCTCGGGGAAACCGTCGGAAACGGCAAAAAGCTCGTTGGGGGACAGGCCGCGGGCCGAATCGTCACCGCCGCCAGGCGGAGCGGTACCGGGTTGCGGCTCGATGCTGCTGAATGCGGCCGGCAGTCCAGGCACGACCATGGGGGATGCCGCTTCGGGCGAGGGAACCGACTCGCGGCCCGGGGGCTCACTCGATCTGAAGTCGTCCACGTCGGCCCGAGCGTCATAGGCCGTTTCCTGCTCGATGGCCAGGTCGAAGGCCGTCAATCGTCCCCGCGAGCCGTTGAGCGAATTCAGCGTGTCGTGAGATGGAGCGGCTGAGGAACGCGCCGCCGAAGCCAGCATATCTTCCGCCGTCGTCAGAAGTCCGGGTTGCAGGCCCAGTGAACGGTGCACGGCAAGGTCCGCCCGCGGAGAACCGAGTTCCGCAAACACCTGGTCGTAGGCCGCATGCGTGACGTCCACCATTCCCTGGTCGCGGGGAGTGGAAACAAGGTCGTCGGGCGCCACCCTTTGAGGGCTCGGCGCCGCCTGTCTGCCGAGTGCTTCTCGCGAGCCGGCCAGGTCGGGTCTGCCGGTGCTGTATGGTTTCGGCAGATCGGAGCGATCGCTCGACGGGCTCTGGACCGCTGTACTGCCTGATCCACTCACCCCCGACGGTGCTACGATCATGCCGTCGCAGGACGAAAAGCTCACGCCCGAAAAGCCTCCGAGAACGATCGTTCCGCCATCACTCACAGGATCCGCACCGGTAACCGAGAGCAGAAGTCGGTCTTCAATCGGCTCGACGGCGAGACGTCGCTCAAGGTGGTCGGCCGAGCGATTGGTGCTCGAACGTCGAACCCGCACGGAACCGAATCCAATCGAACGCAAGAACTTGTCGATCATGATGTTGCCTGGGGTTGATGTCGGTCTGCGGTTTGACGCGGCGTTTCCTGGGTGGGCTTCGACTCGCCGCCGGCGCCCAATCGGGCAAGGAGGGCGGCGAACTGCGGGTGACCGCGGAAGGGAACAAACGCCGGTTCTTTGAGCATTCGGTCTGAATCGGAGAAGCCCGCCTCGACCGCTTCGCGCAGGGTCGCGAGGACGGCATCCTGCCATGCGGATGGAGCCGGTTCGATCTCCGAGCCTTCCCCCTCGGTTTCCGCCGATGCCGCCTCCGCCAGTTCGACGGCCACGCTGAAGAGTCGTTCCGGATCGCCCGGCCAGAGTTGCTTGCGAGCCAGCGCGATTTCGATCGCCTCGTCGACGCGGCCCTGCTGCCGCAGAAGCTCTCCCAGGTTCCGGTAGTGGTTGCTGAGGAACTGCCGGAAACGGGCCACGCCGGGGGCCCGATCGAAGGCGAATTGCTGGTGTTCGACGGCCTGGCGGAAACTCGATTCCGCCTCGTCCAAATTGCCGAGGTGGCGAAAGGCCATGGCCAGGTTGTTCTGCGCCCCGCCCAGGCAACTCCGATGGTTGAGTTCCTCGGGGTAGTCGACCACCAGTTGCCCGAAGAGTTCGATCGCCTCGCCGAGCGGCTCTTGAGCTTGCCGGTAGTTACCCGCCTCGGAGCAGGCTCGCCCGAGGTTGTTGCAACTGACCGCCAGGTCCGAACGGAATTGGACCAGGGACGGGGCCTTGCGGAGCAGACGACGCCTGATTTCGACCGCCTGGTGGTAGGCCTCGATGGCCTCGGCGTCGCGTCCGCCGTGACCCAGGAACGTCCCCAGATTGTTGTAGGACAGTCCCAAGTCACTCAGATATTCGATGGAATCCGGCTGGGCCTCGGCGAGCGCCGCTTGGATGTCGAGCGCCTTCCGGCAGGCCTCTTCGGCGCGCTGAACGTCGGTTGCGGCGTAGGTGAAACTGAGATTATTGAAGGTCACAGCCAAAGCACTCTGGTATTGCAGTTCCTCGGGGTGCAGGCCGGCAAGCTGCTCCTGGATGGCCGTAGCGGCCAGAAAGTACTCTTCTGCTTTGGCCGGGTCGCCTGCCCGGTGTTCGATCATGCCAAGATTGGCGAGCGTCAGCGCCTTGTCGTTGAGGATCCGGGCGTCTCCGGGCGTCTTCTGCAGTAATTGCTCCTGAAGTTTCAGGGCGGCCTGCAGCGCCGTGCGGGCCTCAGCAATCTCGCCGGCCGCCCCGTGAAGCAACCCCATGTCGTTGTAGCAGAGCGCCATTTCGGCACGGTAGTCTCGGCCTCTCTCCCCTTCGTCGGCGAGCTGCTCGAATATGGCGAGAGCCTTGCCATATTCCACGAGAGCCTGTTGCCGGTCGCCGATCTGCTCGTGGATCTTGCCGCTCTTGAAACGGGTGTAGGCGAGGTCGACCTGCAACTCCGGATCCTCGGTGGCGTGCGTGGCAAAAGCTTGATAGTACTCCAGCGTATCCCGGAGCAGTTCGGCGCGGACCGCTTCCGCCCCCGGCACGTGGGCCAACCGCTCCGCCAGCCGTGCGCCAAACCGATCGACGACTTCCCGGGCCTGGCGGTAGTGGCTCTCGGCCCGGGCAAGGCTGGCCTCCGACTGCTCGAGTGCCGCCTTTGTCTGCTCGTGGGCGCCGGCAATCATCAGCGTGCTCGCGGCCAGAACGGCGGCCGCCACGATTGCCACGCAGGCCGAGGCGGCCACCAGCCGGAAGTGGCGACGAGTCCATTTTCCGGTGCGGTCCATCCAGTTGGGACGCCGGGCAAGCGTCGGCTTTCCCTCCAAGAATCGCCGCAGGTCGTCGGCGACTTCCTGCGCCGTGTCGTAACGCTGATCCGGCGATTTGGAGATCGCTTTGAGAATGATCGTTTCCAGATCGGCGGGAATCGAGGGCCTGACTCGCCGCGGCGGACGCGGCTCTTCGTCGCCGATCCGGCGCAAAAGGTCCGCCCGGTCGTCGCCATGGAACGCCGGTTGGAGCGTCACCGCTTCGTAAAGCGTGATCCCGAGCGAGTAGACGTCGGATCGCTGGTCGAGCAGGTTCGACTTGCCCGTGGCTTGCTCGGGGCTCATGTAGCGAAGGCTGCCGAGCACCTGGCCCGTCAGCGTCAAACCCGCCTCGGACGACTCGAAACGAGCCAGCCCGAAATCCGTAACCCACAACTTCCCGGTGCGGTCGAGAAGCAGGTTCGACGGTTTCACGTCGCGGTGGACGATCCCGCAATCGTGAGCGTGCTGAAGGGCTTCGGCCGCCTGAATCCCCAATTGGCACACGACCCGATAGTAGTCGCGGCCGGCGCTCGATTCGACCGTGGTCAAAGCCCGCAGAGTCGACCGGCTTGCCGGATGATCCACCACGGTGCGAGTCGTCTCGCCGGACGCGGCGTCTCCCTGGCCGGCGTCCAGACGCATCTTTCGCTCGCGGACCTGGGCCAACACCCGATCGAGGGAATCGCCCTCCACGTACTGCATGGCGTAGTAGTGGACGCCTCGTTCGCAACCCACCGAGAAGACGGGAACGATGTTGGGGTGGTGAAGCTGGGCCGCGGCTCGCGCTTCGTTCTCAAATCGGGTGATCTGCTTCTGGTCGAGGACGGCCGCGAACGGGAGCACCTTGAGGGCAACCCGGCGATCCAGCGAAATCTGGCGGGCTTCATAGACGATGCCCATCCCTCCCCGCCCGATTTCGCGGATCAGAACGAAATCGCCCAGTTGCCTCTGAGACGGCGGGCGCTGCTTCTTCTCCACCGTCGCACCCGCTTCGCCCACAGCAATCAAACTGGTCGCCCGATCGAGGAAATCCAGACCGCGGAGAGAAGCCAGCAAGGCTTCCTTCAGGTCGGGGTGAGTCGCCTGGATCGCATCCATATCGGGCAAACAATCGTGCTCCCGGGCCGAGAGGTAGTCGTCCAGAACGCTCGCCAGACGCTCTTGCTGCTCGCGCGTAAGCTTGTCGATCGGCGATGTCGGTTCGGAATCCGTCATAGCTGACTTCTTCATCGGGCTGTCAGTTCACTCCCAACGCATCCAGTTGCTGCCGCAGTTGATTGACCGCCCGCAGCCACAGCATTCTCGCGGCACCGGACGTGCGGTGCGTCCGCTCCGCGATTTCTTTGAACGGCAAACCTTCCAGGTGTCGCAGGACTATCACTTCACGGTACTCCGGACGCATCTGGGCCAGTTGGTCGGCAAGGATGACCGTATACTCGCGGCGGCTCGCACTGGCGCTGGGGGAGGTTGCCTCGTCTGCCAGGACCGCCCCCAGGTTGGCCGTCGATTGCTCGATCGCCGCCCCCATCCTCTCCAGCGACACCTCGCGGTGAACGGCTCGCTTCTCCGTCATGATATGGCGTTCGACCAGACGCGCCAGATTGTTGGCCAGTATTTTTCGCAGCCAGGCCAGAAATTCGCGCTCCGACTCGCCGCGAAACTGGGCAAAATCGCGGTGGGCCTCCAGGAACGTCTCCTGGACCACGTCGGAGGGACTCACGCGAGCACGAAGCTTCGCGTTCAGTTGTGCCGACGCCAGCAAACGGAGATAGTTGCCATACAACTGCAGAAGCGGTCCCAGAACAGCGTCGGGAGCTGCCCGGGCATCTCTAAGCAGTTGCTGTGGATCGGGTTGCGAAACATTGCACATAGTGTCACCAACCCATTAGGCCGGATTCCGGGGTGCTTGTCACCCGGAGGTAATGAGGATTCTCGCAAATCACCTCTGTGGTGGGGATTCCGGATGAACCCCAAATATTCCAACACCACCACCCCCCAAGAAACCTCCCCAAATGTTCAACTTTCCTATTGAAAAATCCTGCCGGATTGCTATCATGTACGCATGATCACATGTACATCCGACCACCCAGCCGTCCGCCTCCTCACCGACCACCCCGACCGCTTCGCCCGACAAGGCGCCGTCGTCGCCTCCTGGCGCACCTACCGCGGGCGCCGCCTCGGACCCTACTACCGACTCGCCTGGCGCGAAACCGGCCGACAACGCTCCATCTACCTCGGCCCCGACGGCCCCCTCGTCGACGAAGTCCGCCGCTGCCTCCACCAGGCCCAGACCGCCCGGCGCCTCATACGAGAGCACCGCCGCAACCGGCAACTCTTCCGAGAAAACGTCGTCCGGCCCCTCGAACAGTACGTCAAAGAGATATTCCGCCTCTTCGGCAATGGCCTCTACGTCAAAGGCTCCGACATCGGCGGGGTCAAAACCGCCGGCCCTCGCCTCACCGCCGCCGACGTCCCTGAACACCTGATCCCAAAATTTCCCCTCCCATTCCCGTCCTTCCTCGCCAATCCCGCCTGCAACCCGACGCGTGAGCAAGGCCAACCCACCACCCCGACCCGTCAGCCAGGCCAACCCGACAGTAACCCGACGCGTGAGCGAGGACAATCAGACAGTAACCCGACGCGTGAGCGAGGACAACCCGACACCAACCCGACGCGTCAGCGACGACAGCACACTCCTTCCCCCTGCCACCAACATCACTCTCCGGAATTCCCCGACTTCGTTGACCAAAAACGCCCCCACCATCCACCTCTCGACCCCAAGCCGCGGCAAGCCCGCGACCCAACCTTCACAAACATGCGCGCACCATACGCACAAGTCCAAAAGACACTGAAGAAGTCGAGTTCATCCGGTGTGAGCGCAGGTTCCATCCTCGCCGCGGAGGAACGGTGCCTCGTCTCTTGTTGCCGACGCGTCTAAACGGTTGTTTGTCAAGCGGTTATGGCTGTCTTGCAGCAGAGAAGAGGCGACGGTACTCTTGGTGTACTTCGCACCCTACGCGAATGCCGGATGAACCACATGAAGGAGTCTGGATATGCTGCGTTCATTGACGACCCCCCTGGCGATTCTCGCGGCCTGGATCGCGATTGCGGTCGCCCAAACGGTCCTGGCGACCGATCGTCTGGAGGACGGCTTCCGCAACCCGCCGCCTGAGGCAAGGCCCGGCGTCTATTGGTACTTCATGGACGGAAACCTCACTCGCCAGGGCATGAGCGACGACCTGGAAGCAATGAAGGCGGCAGGGATCGGCAACCTGGTCTTTCTCGAAGTCAACGTCGGCGTTCCTCGCGGACCGGTCGATTTCCTCAGCGAGCCATGGCAGGATCTGTTCACGCACGCCGTCCGCGAAGCGGAGCGGCTGGGGATCGAAATCACCCTCGGTTCCGGGCCGGGCTGGGCCGGCAGCGGCGGCCCCTGGGTGAAGATGGAACAGTCGATGCAGCACCTGGTCGCCTCGTCGGTCGACGTCAAGGGGCCGGCCAGGTTCGATGCCGTGCTGCCCCGTCCCGAACCGCGGGAACCGTATTTCGGCCGGCGTCCCATGTCGGAGGAGATGCTCGCACAATGGGAGTCGTTCTACGAAGACGTGGCCGTGCTGGCCTTCCCCACCCCGACCGCCGAAGGCACGGTCGCCGACGTCGACGAGAAGGCGCTCTACTACCGCGCCCCCTATTCCTCGCGCCCGGGAGTGAAACCCTACCTGCCGGCTCTTGCCCATTACCAGGAACCGCCGTCCGCCGCGGTCGTCGCCCCAGACCAGATTCTTGACCTGACCGATCGGCTCGGCGCCGAGGGTCGCCTCGACTGGCAGATCCCCGCCGGCAATTGGACTGCGATGCGATTCGGCCGCCGCAATAACGGCGCCACCACGCGCCCGGCGCCTCAGCCCGGACTGGGATTCGAATGCGACAAACTCGACGCCGGGGCCTTCGACGCCCACTTCGACCACTATGTAGGCAAGTTACTCAACAAGGTAGGCCCCCGCGAAAAAGACCGGGGCTGGACGACGTTGCACATCGACAGTTGGGAAATGGGAGCCCAGAATTGGACCGGTGCGTTTCGAAAAGAGTTTCGCCGGCGTCGGGGTTACGATCTGCTTCCCTTTCTGCCCACCTACACCGGCCGAATCGTCGGCAGCCTGGAGTTGAGCGAGCGTTTCCTGTGGGACGTGCGACTGACGGCCCAGGAACTGGTGCTCGAGAATCATGCGGGGCGTCTCAAGGAACTGGCCCGGAAGCACGGATTCGGACTCTCCATCGAACCCTACGACATGAATCCCTGTTCCGATCTCGACCTGGGCAGCGTCGCCGACGTGCCCATGTGCGAGTTCTGGAGCGAAGGCTACGGCTTCGACACGTCCTACAGTTGCCTGGAATCGACGTCGATTGCCCACGTCCTGGGCCGCCCCGTCGTTGCGGCCGAGGCCTTCACCGCCAACAGTCGCGAAGCCTGGAAGCTCTTCCCGGGAGCCGTGAAGAACCAGGGCGACTGGGCCTTCTGTATGGGGATCAACCGCTTCGTCTACCACACCTTCGCCCACAAGCCGCAGGGACGCCGGCCGGGCATGGTCATGGGGCCTTACGGCGTGCACTGGGATCGAGGGCAAACCTGGTGGCCCATGGCGTCGGCCTACCACCAGTACATCACCCGCTGCCAGTTCATGCTGCGGCAGGGGCGGAGCGTTGCCGACATTCTCTACCTGACTCCGGAAGGCGCACCCCACGTCTTCCGGCCGCCGCCGTCGGCGTTGCAGGGGACGGGCAGCATTCGCGATCGCCGGGAGTACAACTTCGACGGCTGCTCGCCCACGACCTTGATCTCCAAAGCAAGCGTTCGCGATGGCCGCATCGTCTTCCCCGGAGGTGCAGCCTACCGCTTGCTGGTCCTGCCGGCATTCGAAACCATGACCCCGCCCCTGCTCGGGAAGATCAAGGAACTGGCGGAAGCCGGGGCGACGATCGTCGGCCCGCCGCCCCAGAAGTCGCCGAGCCTGGTCGACTATCCGCAATGCGATCGGAACGTTGCTGAACTGGCCGCCGAACTCTGGGGACAAACGACTCCGCCCACCGACGTAGTCCGACGCAAGGTCGGCCGTGGGGCGATCGTTTGGGGTGGCGATCTCGTCGTTACTCCGCCCGGCAAGCCTGTGCCCCAGCCGATCGAACGCGCCCGTTGGATCTGGTATCCGGAGGGTAACCCGGCGGCGGCCGCCGCTCCGGGCAGTCGCTACTTCCGCCGGGACTTCTCTATCCCGAGCGGGAAAAGCATCCGTGGCGCACGGCTCCAGATCACGGCCGACAACTCCTGTCGAGTCTGGCTGAACGGACATCCGGCCGGCCAGGCCGACAACTTCCACGTGGCCTCTACGAGCGACGTCACGGACCTGCTGACGCCGGGTGACAACCTGTTGGCCGTGGACGCCGCCAACGGCGGCGACAGCCCGAACCCGGCAGGGCTCATTGCCGGTCTGCGAGTCGAGTATGGCGACGGTGATACTCTCGAATTGGTCACCGACGGCGATTGGCAGGCAGCTCGCGAAGTGGGTGGTCAATGGCCCGCTTCCGCAGAATCGATCGACGACTGGGTGGGAGCGAAGGACCTCGGACCGATCGCGATGGCTCCGTGGCGGCTGGAACCGGCACCGGAAACGTGCCCTGACCTCTACCCGCACTACGAAGCGACCGCCCGGCTGCTGACCGGAATGGAGGTGCCCCCCGACTTCGAAGCAGAGGGACCGATTCGCTACACCCACCGGCAGGCAGACGACTGGGATCTCTACTTCGTCGCGAACCGGACGGCCGAGACGGTCGAAACGCCCTGCGCCTTCCGCCTCGAAGGCAGACAGCCCGAGTTGTGGGATCCGCTCACCGGAGCCATTCGCGATCTGCCGCAGTTTCTGGAACATGCAGGACGGACCACCGTGCCCATGCGGTTCGAGCCGCACCAGAGTTTCTTTGTCTTGTTTCGAAGTGGCAGGCCGAGCCCAGACGGCAAGATGAGCGAGACCGAGAACTTCCCCATCCCCACAAGCGTTGGCGAAATCGGCGGACCTTGGCAGGTGAACTTCGATCCGGAATTGGGCGGACCCGGCGAGGTGACGTTCCCTGTGCTGGAAGACTGGACCCAACGATCGGAACCGGAAATCAAGCACTTTTCCGGAATCGCCACCTACCGCACTACCTTCGACTTGCCGCCCGGAACCGCATCGGAGGAACAAAAGCTCTTGCTTGATCTGGGTGTAGTTCACAATCTGGCCCGGGTGCGGCTGAACGGGCAGGATCTCGGCGTCCTCTGGTGTGCACCCTGGCAAGTGGACATGACCGGCGCGGTGCAGGAGCGAGACAATCGGCTCGAGATCGAGGTGGCCAACCTGTGGCCCAATCGGTTGATCGGCGATCAGGCCTTGCCGCCCGAGCAGCGGATCGGTTGGACGACCTTCGAACCGTACAAGGCAGATTCGCCGCTACTGTTGTCAGGGCTGCTGGGACCGGTGAGCATCCGGACCGTGAGACAAACCTGCTCGGTGGACCGCGGGGACGTCACCGTCACGGCCTTGAGATGCTGTGAACGGATTGAACCGGTCCGCGTTGACAATCCGGCGCCGACATTCTCCTGGCAATTACAGAGCGACCGAAGAGGTGTCCACCAGACCTCCTACCAGATACTCGTCGCCTCAGACCCCGAACTTCTGAACTCGGGTGCCCCGGACCTGTGGGACAGTGGCCGCGTGGAATCCGGGCAATCGCAGTATGTACAGTACGACGGGCAGCCGTTGCACTCGTCACGGCGCTATTTCTGGACCGTGCGCGTTTGGGATGACCGTGACGCGGAGTGCAGCCGCTGCCAACCGGCGACCTTCATCACCGGGCTGCTGGACGACTCCGACTGGCAGGCGAAGTGGATCACCATGGAACGAACCGACACGGATCCTTTGCCGATCTTCCGAAAGTCTTTTCGGCTGGCCAAACCGGTGTCGCACGCGGTGATTCACGTCTGCGGTCTGGGCCAATACGAACTATCGATCAATGGGCAGCGGATCGGCAACCGAGAAATGGATCCCGGCTGGACCAACTATCGAAAGACGTGCCTCTACAGTTCCTACGACGTGAGCGACTCGTTCAAACCGGGCGAAAATGTGATCGCCGTGATGCTCGGCAACGGCATGTACAATGTGGGCGGAGGGCGGTACGTGAAGTTCACCGGCACCTTCGGGCTGCCGAAACTCGTCTGCCAGATGCATCTGACCTCTGCCGACGGCACGTCGGAGATCGTTCGATCGGATGAAACCTGGAAGTGCTCCCTCGGCCCGATCCTCTTCTCGTGCATCTACGGAGGCGAGGACCGCGATGCGAGACGCGAGCCGCCAGGCTGGAATGCCCCCGGCTTCCAGGACCAAGATTGGACGCCTGCCGTGGTGTGCGAGGGTCCGGGTGGCCGCCTGGCAGCCCAATCGGCCCCGCCGGTCACGGTGGCCGAGAAGTTGCCGGCCACCGCAATCACACGTCTGGACGATGGGCACTACGAGGCCGATTGTGGCTGGAACCTGTCGGCACGACCGTTCGTCCGAGTCCAAGGCAAACCGGGGGATCAGGTGACGATCACCTGCGCCGAAAGACGCGGCAATCCCTGGCAGGGGCACTCGTACACGTATACCCTCCGCGGCGAGAGGAGTTCCGAAGGCGAGGTCTTTCGCCCGCGGTTCACCTTCTTCAGCTTCCAGTACCTCTACATCTCCGGTGTCGATGTTGCGGGCGATGCGTCCGGGAACTCCGAACGCCCCTTGTTGATCGAGGCAGGCAGCGAGTTTCTCACCAGTTCGGCTCAGGCAGCGGGCGGCTTCGCCTGCTCCAACAACCTGCTGAACGATATCGACGCCATGATCGCACGTTCGGTGCGGAGCAACCTGCAGAGTGTGCTGACCGACTGCCCTCACCGGGAGAAACTGGGCTGGCTCGAAGTGGCTCATCTGATGGGCCCTTCGATTCTCTATCGCTACGACGCCCAGGGCCTCTTTCGCAAGATCTGCCGCGACACGACCGAGTCGCAACTCGAAAGCGGCATGGTGCCCGACATTGCACCGGAGTACACGCGATTCAAGAACGGGTTCTTTGAATCTGCCGAGTGGGGCAGCGCATGCGTGCAGTTGCCCTGGCTTCTCTATCGCTGGTATGGCGACCGTGCGATCCTGGCCCGGCAATACGAAACTATGGCCAAGTACGTTCGCTACCTGGCCGATACCCGAAACGATGCCGGACTGGCCAGGCCGGGACTGGGCGACTGGTACGATTGGACGCCGGAGAAAGGCCACGTCGGTCCCTCGCAGTTGACGCCGCCGGAATTGCCTGCGACGGCCTTTCTCTACGACAATGCGCGAATCATGGCTCGGGTTGCCGGGCTGACTGGCCATGAGGCAGATGTGGCTCCGTTCGAGCAACTCGCGGAACAGGTCCGGCATGACTTCGTCGCGGCCTACTACGACCGGGACTCCAAGAGCGTCTCCACCGGGTCCCAGGCCGCCCTGGCGACCGCGCTGTTCTTCGACCTGGTGCCGGAAGAGGATCGGCAACCGGTCCTGGCCAATCTCGTCGCCGAATTGGAACGATCGGGATACCGCCAATCAACCGGCGAGGTCTGTTTCAGGATGCTGCTCCAGACCTTGGCGGACGCCGGACGTTCCGACCTCGTCTTTCGTATGCTCAACCGCGCCGGCCCCCCCGGGTACGCTCACATGCTCCAACTCGGCTTCAAAACACTCTCCGAACGCTGGGACAAGCCCGGCGCTTCGATGAACCACTGCATGTTCGGCCATGCACAGGAGTGGTTCCAGAAATCGATCGTCGGCATCCGACAGGCCCCCGACTCCGTCGGCTTCAGGCATCTCGTCCTGCGACCCGAACCGGTCGGCGACTTGGCGTCCGCCTCGGGTCATTTCGACAGTCCCTACGGCCGAATCGAGAGTCGCTGGAAGATCGCCGATGGACAATTCGACTGGCATCTTCGTGTGCCTCCCGGTACGATCTCGGAGATCCATGTGCCCACATTGCACCCCGAGGGGGTGTTAGAAAGCGGGAGATCGGCAATCGAGTCGAAAGGAATCTCCCTGCTGCGTGTGGTGAACGACAGCGATGATTCGGTCGGCATCCGCCGAGCGGTCTTCGTCGTTGGTTCGGGAGAGTATCGGTTCCTCAGCCCGATCGGAAAGACTCGGGAATCCGCCGGACGAGATCGCTGACGGTTCGGGAAGCCGTCCATAACCGCCCAGGAAGACATGTCATGTGGATGAAAAACCGCCTGTTTCAGAAACTCGGAGGTGGCAGACTGGAGCGATTTGGGCTGGGGCTTTGGTCATCTCTGCAACTGACGGCCCTGAAGTCCCGCAAGGACCAGGAGATCGTTGCCCTTCTGCAGGAGATCCGCCGCGCAGGGCGCTCGCTGTGCAGCGCCTTCGAACTCTATCTGATCTACTCGGCCGCCCGAGCTCAAAGCCGGCGACCAGGGGCCATGGCCGAGGTCGGCGTCTACCGAGGCGCGTCGGCAAGGCTGATCTGTAAGGCTAAAGGCGACAAACTCTTGCGCCTCTTCGACACCTACGAAGGACTGCCGGAAAGCAGCAAGGAGGATCGAGGCGTTCACAAAAAGAGCCAATACGCATGTAGCCTGGAGGATGTGCAGGCCTATGTCAACGGTTTTGCGAATGTGCATTTCCACAAGGGCCTGTTTCCCGATTCGGCTGAGGGGGTGGAGGAGAACGAGTACTGCTTCTGCCACTTCGACGTCGACTTGTACGAAGGAACGAAGGCCTGCCTGGAGTACTTCTATCCACGCATGGTGTCCGGCGGGATCATGATCTCCCATGACTACGGGCTTCTGGCCGGCGTCGAACAGGCCTTCCAGGAATTCTTCGCAGATAAACCCGAGGGGATCATCGATATGCCGACCACCCAGTGCATGGTTGTCAAACTGTAACGGGAAGTGGCAGATCGCAGTCGCTCCTGACCCAGACTCTCCTGAATTACCCACCTTGCCTGTGGTCCTTGATTTACACATGAGGGCTACGCAACCAACACGGATTTCACACGCGGCCCGCGCGTCATTCCCTCGCAGGCGGGAATCCAAACAGCACCATCGGGGGATCCGCATCTCTGTTGGCGATTCTGACGCGATCTGATACAAGTGGTCTTCTGACGCACGATGTTCGTGCAGACCGTGCAAGGACGCCGTATGAAGGATGAATCAAGGATGAAGAGCTTCGGCAGGGTCATTCGTCTTGCCTTGCAGTATCGGTTCTCAGTCGTCGCATCGCTGTTCTGCGCACTGACGGTCGGACTGTTGTGGGGAGGCAACATCACCGTCGTCTATCCGTTCGTGGAGGTCGTATTCAAAGGTGAATCTCTCCACGATTGGGTGGACGCGCAGATCGCGGACTGCCGAGCGAAACAGGCTGTAGCCTCGGCTACGATCGCCCGTACGACCGCAGCATTGAAGACGTCCTCCGAAGCAGACAAAGCCCGCGTGCAGAGCGAGCTGAACGCGACCCTGTCGCAACTGAAGAAGGAACGTTGGACCGAGCGGGCCTATCTGTGGGCGGAACCGGCGATCAAGCGTTATCTTCCCGACGACGCCTTTCTGACGCTGGTGTTTCTGATCGGTTTCGTCTTTCTGGGAACCGTGCTCAAAAGCCTGTTCACCATCGCCCATACGATTCTGGTGGGACGATTGACGCAACTGGCGATCTTCGACCTGCGCAAACAGTTCTTCCGCCGCACGCTGCGAATGGACCTGAGCACGTTCACCAACGAAGGTTCCGCCGACCTCATGAGCCGTTTCACCCACGACATGGAAAGCCTGAGTGAAGGCCTGTCCGTGATGTTCGGGAAACTCATCCGAGAACCCATCAAGGGGGTCGCCTGCCTGGTCGGTGCGGCCCTGGTCTCCTGGAGATTGCTGGTCCTCACCCTGCTCGTCGTCCCGATTGCCGCGATCACCATTCGTTGGCTGGCCAGGACCCTGAAGCGGGCCAACCGCCGGGCCATGGAAGGGATGGCCCAACTCTACACCACGCTCGAAGAAGTGTTCCGCGGCATCAAGGTCGTCAAAGCGTTCACCATGGAACCGCAGGAACGCAACCGCTTTCACAACGACAGCAAGAAGTACTACAAGTGCTCGATGCGAATCGTTCGATACGACTCGCTCTCCCACCCGCTCACCGAAGTCCTCGGAATCGCCACCATCAGCCTTGCCATGCTCGCCGGAGCCTATCTGGCGATTACCAAACAAACGCATCTCTTCGGCATCCCCATGGCCTCCCAACCGCTCAGCCTGGGGTCGTTGTTGTTGTTCTACGCCCTGCTGGCCGGAGCCGCCGATCCCGCCAGAAAACTCTCCGACATCTTTGCCAGGCTGCAGCGAGCCGCTGCCGCCAGCGACCGCATCTACACCATGCTCGACCGCGAACCCAAGGTCTGCGACCCGCCGAATCCCCGCCCCCTGCTCCGGCACCACAAGAGCCTGGTCTTCGATGGAGTGACTTTCGCATACACACCCGGTCGCCCCGTACTCCAAAATATCAACCTGGAAATCCAGTTCGGCGAAACGATCGCCATCGTGGGAGAGAGCGGTTGCGGCAAGAGCACCCTCGCCAACCTGTTGCCCAGGTTCGCCGATCCCGACCAGGGGACGATTCGGCTCGACGATGTGCCGCTCCCCGAATTCCGACTCCGCGATCTTCGCGGCCAGATCGGCCTCGTGACCCAGGAACCGGTCCTTTTCGACGACACCGTGTTGGAGAATATTCGGTACGGCTCGCCCCAGGCCACGCGAGAGCAGGTGATCGAAGCGGCCAAGCAGGCCCACGCCCACTGGTTCATCGAACACGAACTGGCCGACGGATACGAAACGGTCGTGGGCCCCATGGGCGGACAGCTTTCCGGCGGACAGCGGCAACGCATTGCCCTCGCACGTGCCATCCTTCGAGATCCCGCTCTGCTCTTGCTCGACGAGGCGACCAGCCAAATCGATCTAAGTAGTGAGCAAATCATCCAGCGGGTTCTGGAACACTTCAAACAAGGACGAACGACGATTATCATCACCCACCGTCTGGGTGCCCTCACCCTTGCCGACCGTATCGTCGTCATTCAAGACGGGCGTATTCTCGACGTGGGCACCCACGACGAGTTGATCGCCAGGTGCGACTTCTACGCCCGGTTGCACCAGATCGACGGCCTTGACCTGCGAGAGAGTGCGTGACCCAAAGGGGACCAGAAGACACTGCCAATCCGTCCCCACAAAGAGGCCCCGCGAAGAAGCGCCCTCGGCAACCCTCCGAACCTTTGGCACGCCGTTTGCTCCTAAAGAATAGCGTCTCTGTTTCATGCAGAGCAGTCACCCCCCCAGAGATCCAGCGGCCCACCCGGGCCGCTGGATTTTGGAACAGAGAAGAGGCAAATCTCGCTATCCTTCTGGGGCCGGTTAGCGGAAGAGGCGCGATACAGAGATCGGAGGATCTCCGTCGTACTGCGGGCTTTCGACGACGGGAGGAAGTGCCAACTTCCGAGTAGTTAGAGGCGAGCTGCTGGCAAGCGACTTCGGACGCCGGCAGCTCGCCTGTTTTATTTCGCTACAGCAAAATCGTACATATGTATGATCTTGCAACACTCAAACCGCCAAGTTCGTGCTACGGAGCGCGTGGTGAGCAGGGCGAAGCTGGCAGTTGGCTGAGATTATCTTGGGGGGACGATTGCAGGTTGCGGATCGGGCGGGATTCGATCCAGAACGAAGCGTCGCACATTCCAGAACTGTTCGTAATGCCCCGTGAGGGTTATGATAGGGTTGGCGTTGGGCACCGGGGAGCGAGTGAAACTCCCATTCTGTCCGGCCGGGTGACATCCATTGGCAACACCACTGCCCAAACGATCGGGAACTCTGCGTCCCGTGCTCTGGCTGGCCATTCCCGTCCTCTTGGAACAGGTGCTGGCCATGCTGGTCGGCTTTTCCGATCGCATCCTCACCGGTCACTATCTGGAAACCTCGCATCTGGCCGCGATCAACCTGATGGCCTATGTCCTATGGCTGATGTACGAAATGTTCGCCGTGGTTGCCATCGGGGGAACGGCCATGGTCGCACGGTTCTACGGCGCGGGTAATCTCGAGAACGCCCAACGAGTCACCAACCAGGCTCTTCTCGTCGGGGCGGTGATGTCTGCCGCAGCAACGCTTTTCTGGGCGCTGGGCGGGGCCTGGGCGGTCAGACTGCTTCAACTCGAAGGCGCAGCCGCGGATCAGTCGCTGCAATACATACACTACTGCCTGCCCGTCGTCCCGCTCATGATGATCCAAGCCGTAGGGATTGCCTGTCTCCGCGGGGCGGGAGACATGACGGCGGGCCTCGTCACGATGGCAATTGTGAACGTTGTGAACATTGCCGTCAGTTGGGCTCTGGTGTTGGGTATCGGGCCGTTGCCTGCCCTCGGGTGGAGCGGGATAGCAATTGGCACCGCGAGCGGGTTTGGAATTGGCGGATTGATCGTCCTTCGACCTCTGGTTCGCGGACGCAGCGGGCTGGCCCTGCGCCGCGAGTTCCTCTGGCCCGACCGGGACATGATTCGCCGGCTGTTGCGAATCGGACTGCCGGGCGGAGCGGATACGCTGTCGGTGATTACCTGCCAACTCTGGTTCGTCTCGATCGTCAATCGGTTGGGCGACGTGGCGACGGCGGCACACGGAGTCGCCATCGGGATCGAATCGGTCGCGTTCCTGCCCGGCGTGGCATTTCAGGCGGCGGCGGCCACCTTGGCCGGCCAGTACCTGGGGGCCGGCGACCACCAGAAGGCCACGCGAAGCGTCGTCGTGGCGTGCCTGGTGGGCGGCGGCCTGATGGCAACGGCCGGATCGCTCTTCTTCACTCTGTCGCGTCAACTCCCCTACCTGTTCCTGTCGGCCGAGCACTCGGATGTTGCGGCCATGGCCGCAACGCTTCTGAGGATCGTCGGGCTGGCCGTGCCGGCGTTGGCGATCACCATGATCCTCAGTGGCGCCCTCCGCGGGGCGGGCGATACGCGCTGGCCCCTGCTCTTCTCGCTGGTCGGCATGCTCGGAGTTCGCCTGCCCCTGGCCTACTGGTTTGCCCTCGAGTCGTTTCGCCTCCCGTTCGCCGGAATCGTTGTGATCGGATGGAACTTGGGCGTTGTCGGTGCCTGGTATGCTATGGGGGCCGATCTGGCCGTCCGAGCGGCGCTTATTCTCTATCGTTTTTCCCACGGAGGCTGGCGGTGGATTCAGGTGTGAATTGCATCTTCCCCCCCTCCTGACAACCGCCTGAAGAAGGTACTATGAGGATTCGTCTTCGCTGAGATTCGGCAATGTGAACCGCATTGCCCCCGGGACAGGGGGCGGCAACGTGTCGGAGGCTGCCACCTATGCTTGATACTCGCCCGGAGGTCTCTCAGTGGACCGTCACCGATGCGGCCGAATCTTACGAGATCGCGCGATGGGGAAACGGCTATTTTTCGATCAACGAACTCGGGCACGTTGCCGTGCACCCGAATCGTTTTCCGGAACACGCCGTCGACCTCAAGCAGTTGGTCGACCGCCTCGAAGCCCGAGGAATCCAGGCCCCGGTCCTGATCCGCTTTGCCGACATCCTTCGTGACCGGCTGACCCAGATTCGCAACGCCTTTTCCGCCGCGATCGAGGAGCAGGGCTACCGCGGCCAGTACCGTTGCCTGTATCCGATCAAGGTCAATCAGCAGCGGCAGGTGGTCGAAGAGGTCGTGCAGTTCGGCCGCCCCTTCGGCTACGGGCTGGAGGCCGGCAGCAAGCCGGAACTTCTCACGGTCATCGCCATGGCCGATGACGAAGTCCCCATCGTCTGCAACGGGTTCAAGGACGACCGGTTCATCGAGACGGCACTTCTGGCCCAGAAGATCGGCCGGCAGGTCTTCGTGGTCGTCGAGAAATTCACCGAACTGGAACTGATTCTACGCTACTCGGAGCAACTGGGGGTCCGACCCACGATCGGCATGCGCGTCAAGCTGGCCGCGAGCGGGTCCGGCCGGTGGCAGTCGTCGAGCGGTTACCGGTCGAAGTTCGGCCTCACGGTGAGCGAGGTTCTGGACGCTCTGGCGCTGCTCAAGACCCGGGGAATGGAAGACTGCTTCAAGCTGCTGCACTTCCATATCGGCAGCCAGATCACCAACATTCGCCACGTCAAGGCGGCGCTCAACGAGGCGGCTCGAATCTACGTGGACCTCGCCCGCAACGGGGCCGGCCTGGAATACCTCGACGTGGGCGGCGGATTGGGGGTCGACTACGACGGCTCCCAGACCAACTTCGAATCGAGCGTCAACTACACGCTTCAGGAGTACGCCAACGACGTCATCTACCACGTGCAGACGGTGTGTGACGACGCCGAGGTTCCCCATCCCACGATCTTGTCCGAGAGCGGGCGCGCCGTCGTCGCCTATCACAGCGTCCTCGTCTTCAACGTGCTCGGCGTTTCCACTCGAGCCGGCATTCAGGTTCCCGACCAGGTGGACGAGGATTTTGAACAGCCCGTGCACACCCTCTTCGAGACCTACCACGACCTGACGGTGCGAAACATCCTCGAGAGTTATCACGACGCCCAGCAGGCCCTCGACATGGCCATGAGCCTTTTCGGAGGCGGCTATCTGCCGCTGGAGCAGCGCAGCCAGGCGGAGAATCTGTTTTGGGCAATCTGCCGAAAGATCCAGCGGCTGGTGGAGCACATGGACGAACTGCCCGAGGAGTTGGCGCGACTCGACGCCATGCTCAGCGAGACCTACTTCTGCAACTTCTCCCTGTTTCAGTCGATGCCCGACAGTTGGGCCGTGAAGCAGCTCTTCCCGGTCATGCCTATCCACCGGCTTGACGAAGAGCCGACCCACCAGGCGGTTATTGGCGACATCACGTGCGATTCCGACGGCAAGATCGACCGCTTCATCGACCGCCGCGACGTCTGCCGGACCCTGCAGCTCCATGGGTTCGACGGCAGCCCGTACTACCTGGCGGCCTTTCTCGTCGGGGCCTACCAGGAAATCCTCGGCGATATGCACAACCTATTCGGCGACACGAACGCAGTTCACGTCTCCATGGAACTGGACGGCCAGGTGAGCGTCGAGACGGTGGTCGAAGGCGATACGGTCCGCGAGGTCCTCCACTACGTCCAGTTCGACGCCGACGCCCTGTTCTCCAAGATGCAGACCGCCGTGGAACGCGCCATCCTCGCCAATCGCGTCGACGACCGACAGGCCGGCCGGCTCCTTCGCTTCTACCGAGCCGGACTCGAGGGCTACACCTACCTCGAGGATCCGCTTGCCTAGTACACGCTGTCCCACGGGTCCGCCGGGGCGACCGACTCGTGCCTTGGGTGGCGGGTCTCGTTCGTGCTGAACACGCGAATCGCCGGCTGGTCCTGGTAGACGCACACGTGCTCGCACACTCCGCAGCCGATGCACAGATCAGGATCGACGTGAGGTTGCTTGAGCAGGACTGCCTGGCCGTTCCGGTCTCGGATTTCGACTTCGAGGAAGTAGATCGCCTTGTCGGGGACGGGGCAGTGTTCTTCGCACACCATGCATTCCCGCCCGTAGGCGTAGGGAATGCATCGCGACACGTCCAACGAGGCCAGCCCGATCTTGGCCTGCTGCTTCTCCTCAATCGCGAGCGGTTGAATGGCCTCGGTGGGGCAGATCTGTCCGCAGAGGTTGCAGTCGTAGTCGCAATAGCCGATGCGCGGCACCAACCTCGGGGTCCACAGCCCTTCAAGGCCGGCTTCAGTGAGCGCCGGCTGCAGACCGCCGGTGCGGCACACCTTCATGCACATGCCGCAGGCCGTGCACCGCTGGAGAAACTCGCGTTCAGGGCGAGCGCCCGGTGGACGCAGAAGGGCCGGGTTGTAGCGCGTCTCCGTATCCAGTCCCCGCGCCAGCGGGTTGGCTCGCATCATCGCCAGCGTGACCAGGCCGCCCACGGCCGCCCCCATGGTAGCCCGTTTCGAAAGATCGATACCTTCACCGGCCCGCTTTCTGCGCCATGGCCAGACCAGCCGGAATGCCAGGGCATCGCGGCCGCAGGAGTCGGTACAGTTCAGGCAGCCGAAGCACTCGGCCGACTTCCATTCGTGGCCCGGCTTCGCGGCGGCGGCCCCATGGCACGCCATTCCGCACAGCCCGCACTCATTGCACTCCTCCTGGCCGACGGCTCGCCGCAGCAGCGGCCGCCACGACAACAACCCCAGCAGCGCTCCCAGCGGGCAGAGATATCGGCACCAGAACCGGCGCCGGTACCCGTTGAGAAGCACGATCGCCACAAAAACAGCAACAATCAGCCCCGTGTGGAGAAACGCCTGCCCTGGAACCACAAACACGTGTCTGCCCAAGAACTCGTAGACCGGCTCGGTGACCTGCTTCAACCGCCACGCCCCAACGCCGGGATCGGCCTCGAAGACGGCCGTCGCACCTTCCTCGACGGCCCACTGGGCGCTGGGGGACAGAACCGTGGTCGTGGTCCGGTACAGCAGCACCAACGGGTCCATGATGGTGACCCAGTGACAGCCCACGGCGGCCATGACCAGCAGTCCGGCCAGCAGGTAGTACTTGCCCCGTTGCCAGGGCGACCACTGGTCGCGGCGTTTGGGGTGGCGCTGCCAGCCGTCGAAGAATCGTCCCGCAATGTCGTGGATGGTGCCCAACGGGCAGGCCCAGCCGCAGAACACACGCCCCAGAAGCACGGTGATCGCGACCAGCACCAGCGCCCAAAGCATCGCCGACACCACGGCGTGGGCTGCCAGCCAGGTGGCGGCCAGGATCAGCGGGTCCGCCAGGAAGAAGGCCCCAAGCAGCGGGCCGCTCTCGGCTTTCACGCCGGGGCCTGCCAGGACGATCAACCCGAAGAACAGCAGCAGAAACGCGATCTGCACCACCCGCCGTGCGTGCGTGGCGCGAAAAATCCCGCGGCGCCGGCTCATGAGACCGTGAGCTCCTTCAGGTTCAGCGAGCGGTAGTCGATGGTGCCCAATCCGACCTCGTGGCCCTTGGCGACGGAGCCGATCTCGGCAGGCTTCTTACCCATCAATTCGGCGCCCCATGCATCCAGGGCGACGATATCCGTGCCGGCGGCGACGGTGCCTTTGACCTGCACGTCGGCGAGGTTGCCCCCTTTCGGGCCGTGCGCCGCGAGGGTCCGCACGGCGTCCAGCACACAGAGCCGCGGCTTCATGTACCGCGTCAGGTCGGCCAGGCACGTGGGGATCGCCTGGTGGAAGGACTTTCGGTTGTCGATCACCCCCATGTAGTTCTTCATGCACATGGTGAGCGTTGCCAGACCGTGGTGTTTGACGATCGGCACGTTGATCACCAGGTCGCAGTCGATAATGGCGGGATAGATGGGGATGGACTTGACCCGCTCTCCCTTGATGTCGGTGTCGCGGAACCGGCGAGAGTCGAGAAACACGACTTCGGCCCCCAGCGGTGCAACGGCCGCGGCGATGCCGCTGTTCTGGTACGTGTTTCGGGCCAGATCGCACGGGTTGTCGCCGACCTTGACCGTTTTGGCTCCAGCGTCGAAGCAGAGACGCACGATGGTGGCGACCACGTCCGGGTTCGTATTGGCGGCCTGTTCCGGGGAGCGGTCCCAACCGATGTTCGCCTTGACCCACACGACGTCGCCCTTGCTCACGAAACGTTTCAATCCACCGAGTCCCTCGATGGCGGCCTCGGTCAGCTTGACGGCCGCACTGCGGATCTGCTCCGCGGTCAGCGCCTCGGGTTTCTCCCAGCGGGCGATGGTCATGTCTGCCGGTTTCACATCGTCCGCGGCCTGCGCGGTCAGAAGACTCTCCATTCCAAAGGCCGACGTGCCCGCGATTGCCGCCGAGCGGGCCAGGAAATCTCTGCGGGATGGATTGCTCATGACAGGAACCTCCTTACGTGATGGAAAACGGCGGAATGGTTATGCCGGCGGCGGGGAGACGGAATGCAAACCATTGCTTGCCGCTGCGACATGCCGCAGCGATCTTGCCCCATCGGTCGGCTTACCCCGCACCAGCCCACAATAACCGGTCGCAATCCGCGCTGCAAGCCTCCAGGGCACGGGAGCAGGAGAGCTGCGAAGTCCTCTTGTGGCAAGAGAAGTAGCAGGCACGCTCCGATCGCCGCTGGCGGGAAATCGGGATTTCTGGCAGTTCTGCGGACGGCACGGCGGAGCGTGCCTGCTACTCTGCAATTCCCCCGGGGCACGGGAGAGGGTGACTGAATCGAATGGGGGCGGAGCAAGCGTTGCCATACGTCTGGTCCGTGACTGCCGCTCGATTACGGAGTGACAAACAGCGTCTGTTTGTCGGCAACAAGGATGGGCGAATCGTAACAGGGTATGGCCTTGAAACGGTGAACGTCTCCCTCGTGTTCCCAGTGCGTGGGAGGGATTTCGTACACGGCGCCCGTCCGCAGGTCGACGTAGACCGGCTGCGTGAACCGGCCGCGGGAGAATACGAAATCGACCGGCGTCTTCGCATTCTCATTCGAGGGGATCTGGTCGTGGAACCACACCGTCACAATCTGACCGCCCGAGCCCTTGTGTTCGTAGCCATACACCGACAAGGGGAGGTCGGCGTGCCCGATCTCGACCGGGTAGTCAACGATTCGCGTTAGCCGGTCGTCGAAAACCGAAGCAAGGTACTGAACGGCGAAGTAAGCCGGCTTGGGATATTCGACCGTCCGATCGTCGCGCGCTCTGAGCAACCCTTTGCGGTTCATTTCGTCGGGGTACTTCATGTCGATAATGCCGAAAACCGACGACGGCTTGTCGCGGCCCAGATCGGCGAGCAGGCGGCGCAGCACGTGTTTCGCCTGAATCAGTTCGGTCCACGGGTAGCGGTTCATGGCTCGCGTTTCGCACCACTCGGACGGGCATCCCGCCTCGCCCTGCCGAATGACAATCCGATCGGAATACTTGCGGACCACCTTTTCCAGTTCGATCTCCGGTTCGTTCGGGTCGGGATTCTTCTGGTGGCGGTGGTGCGTGACCTGATCGACCAGATGCAGCTTGTCTTGCTCCGCAAGGACGGCCAGCACCTTGTCGGCGTACTTGTAGTCGACGCCGCTCCCGAGGGACATGGCGAGGATGGTGGCCCGGGGTTGGATGGAGCGAATCGTTTCGGCGGTTCGAATGACCAGCCGTGCATAGTCGCCGGGAGCAACTCGGTAATTCGGCTCGTTCCACACCTCCCATTCGCAGATCACGTCCTTGTATCGCTCCACATTGGCCTCGACCCACTTCACCCACGCTTCGAGCGCCTCCGCGGCGACGGGCACCCCGCCCATGAGTTTCGCCTCGCCGCCGCCCTCGTAGATCGGGTTGCCGTAACTCAGGCACATCCAGGGCGTCACGCCCCGTTTCGGCATGTCAAACACCACTTGGTCGAGCCAAGCGAAGTCGTACACACCCTTTTCCCGTTCGGTCTTGGCCCAGCCGGCCTGGATGCGGGCCTTCTTGACGCCCAACGGCCCCAGGTGCTCTTTCCAATTGTCGTAGATCGTGAAGTCGCGGTCCATGGTCTCCGCACCGACCGACCAATTCGACCCGGCAATCTCCTTCGCATCGCGAGGGGCGATCTTGCCGATTCGCGGGAACACGATTCCCTCATCCTCCTCGGCCTTCGTGGCGGGTGTGGACACACAGAGAATCGACAACATCAGCACAACGACGGCACGCATGGCAAGAATCCTCTCGTCAACATGAGTGAGCAAAGACATTCTATTCCTCTCCCTCGACAACGAGTTCAACGAGCGAAAGGGCATTGCAGGGCAATTCGATCTGCATTTGCACGGGGCCGTCGATCCGAAGTTGCCGCGGGTTCTCCAGCGGTTCCAGACCCATGCGGGCCTTGATTTGAACGATCTCCTCGGCTGACGGTTGCTCGGGACGGCCCAAATCGCGGAACACCGTGTAGGCGTTGCTGTGCGTCTCGTCTACCCGCCAGTGGTGCAGCGTCACGGAAGTTCCCGCCGGCCACGGGGTGTCGATTTCGAGTTCCACCGTGGCGCCGGGGCCCAGATTGTCGGGATGATCGTTGCGGAAGTGGGCCACCAGCACCGCCACCTGCCGCCGGTCATCGCGGGCGGCGACGACCGAAACCGGCCCATCGGCCGGATCGACCCGGCTGGAGACGAGTTCCTTGCCCAGCCTGGCGAGCATCCGGTAACCGTTCAGCAGGGGTTTGTCGAAGCCGCTGCGGGTCGCGGCGGTTCGCTTGCCCTCGAAGTCCCGCTGCCGCGCCACCTCGTAGCCCGAGAGGCAGAGGTACATATCGCCGATCCGCACGTCGTGGTTGAGTTTGAGATCGATCAACCGGGCGACGGCGGTGGCCAGGAACGCGGGGGCGTATTGTGAGTTGCGCACTTCGGCCAGGGGGCGGCGGTCCATGCCGGTTCCGCCGCCGGAGGTGACGCCCCATTCGGCGACGACGATCGGCACCCGGCGCAATTCCGGAAACTCGTCGCGAATCTTCACCAGCCGAAGTTGCTGCTCGAGCAGGTAGTCGACGCTCGGGTACTTACTCTGGCTGCTCCCGGCGGCGCCGTGGCCGCCGTAAGTATGGACGGTGATGAAGTCGATCGGCGAGCCGGTTTCGCCGGTGGCGCAGTTCTTGCCGCGGGCGATATGCTCCAACGTGTTGCGGAAGAGATGTGGGTTCTTGTAGATATTCCCACTCGACAGCGAGGGTCCGCCAATCGGAATCCGCGTGCTGACCGAACGGACGCCGGCGGCGAAGTGGTCGTAGAGCGACCAATACTCTTCGAGCTTGAAACGGCTGAAGCCGCCCAGATCCGGCTCATTCCAGCACGAGAATCGCCATGTGGCCGCTTCTTTTTCGCCGTAGCGTTCGATGACGTGGCGGGTGAAGTCGGCGCACACCTCCTGCCAGAGTCGGTAGTCTTTCGGCGCGCCGATATAGATCGGCTTGCCGTCGAGGAAGGGCCGCTTTCGCAGCAGGGACGGATCGGCGGCAATCTGGGCCGGCATGGAGAAGAACGCCACCGAGGGCTTGAGCCCCTCCTTGAGGATCAGATCGGCGCGGCGGTCGAAGTGATCCCAGCGGTAACCCACCGAGCCGTCGTCGCGGAGGTAGGCGGCGTCTTCCGGCTGATTGTAGATGCGCACGTACTTTCGCGCCGCGCCCGACTCGCGCAGCAGGGCCAGGTGCTCTTCTCCCCACTCGGTCGAAAGGTATTCCGTGGGATGGAGGACCAGATTGCTCCAGAACTGGTCGTTGGCTGCCAGAATTTGGCTCGCGTCGACGATCACGGCCGTCTTGGCGTCTTCAGCGGCCCTCGCCTGGGTACGGAAGGCCGTTTGCAGAACCAGCGTTGTCGCAATCAGGAATCCAGTGGAAAGTGGAAATCGCAGGTTGGTCATCTTCTTTCTCTTCAACTGGCGAGTGCTTCTGAAAACGGTTTTGCGCAAGACCGCCTGAGGTGACTGTCGTCTTGTCGCCTTTCGCCCTGCAAAAGCAGCGTCGGGGCAGGGCGTGAGCGGCGACGGTCGGCTCTGTCTACAGGGAATACTGCGGCACTTTCATCGTTTCTCCGTCTTTCATGGCCGACAGGTGGGCGTAGTAGCCGGGGACGGTCATGTTGAGTGCGTCGATCACGTCGACCGCCGGTTTCCGGTTGCGAAGGATGGCGTCGATGAAGTCGTCGCCGAGGTAGCCGTGCGACCCGCCGTGTCCGCCCGGGGTGACGCCCGGGGGTAGGGCGTATTTCTTGAGTTGCAGTCCGCCGGCGATTGCCTCGTCGTAGCGTTTCTTGCCGGCCGCATCGCCGGTGAACGTTTCATTGAAACCGGCGAACTCGCCGCGAAGGCGTCCGGCTTCGAGGTACTCGCCCTGCGAGGAGCAGATGATCATTCGGGAAAGGCCGCCCTCGGCAGTACGGAACAAGCCGACCTCCGATCGGAAGATGTTCCCGATGGCGTTGGGAACTTGCCGCGACTGGTCAAAGTGCGGAGTGCCCTGGCAGGAGACGTCGACCAGGCTCTTGTGGGTTACACCCACGTAATAAGCGGTCGCGTGCGTCGGATACCACATGGGGCAGCCCTTCTTTCGCCAGTCCTTGTAGGAGCCCAGCGACGGGGCGCCCAGCGAATGAGGATGACAGTATTCTCCTTCCGAATAGACGATGCGGCCGAACACGTCGGCGGCGTAGAGCTTCTCCATGGCGTAAAGGTCGTCGCGGAAGACGGAGGTCTCGAACATGGCGTAGACCAGTCCCGCGTTTTTCTTGCAGCATTCCAGTAGTTTTTCGGCGTCTTCGATCTCACCCCGAAAGGCGGGGACGGCGGTGGCCACGTGTTTGCCGTGTTCCATGCAGAGGATGGCGTGTTTGGCGTGGGCCGGCGCGTCGGTCGCGCAATAGATGGCCTCGATCGAATCGTCTTTGACCATCTCTTCCAGCGAGGGGTAAGTTTTCTCGCATTTTGCCTTATGGGCCATCTCGGCGCAACGGTCGGGGAACAGGTCGCTGACGGCGACCAGTTCGACGTTGGGGTGTGTCTGGAGGTCGAACGCCAGGCCGAACTTGCAGACGCCGTGGCCGACGATTCCCAAGCGAATCTTGCGATCGCTGAAGGGCTGCCATTGTTTCGTTCGATCGTAGTCGGTGCTCGTCTGGTCGAAGCCGGCGATCGGCTCAGCGGCCGGCGCGGACTGCAGCAATGAGCTTCCGGCGGCGGCCGCGGCGGAGGCGGCCAGGAAAGATCGGCGGGATACTTGCGACATGTCGGGATACTCCTTCTCTCGCGTTGGGACGGACACGGCATCTCTCAGTGTCCGAATATAACCAGCCGATACGGCAAAGCCTACCAGTTCACCGCTTCCGTTGATTCCGCGACTACTTTCGGGTACGCTTGGCTCGAATGAGGGGGCAACCGATCGGCGCATGCGTCCTCGGACTCACTGGACGCGCAGGCTGACTAGAATAGTGTACAGATAGTTACTTGATTGTCAAAAAGAAAACTGAACATCCGAGGAAATCGGAGGTCAGGTCCGGGGCTCCGAGAGGAGAAATCATGAAACGCTACTGTGCCTTTGCTGCCTGGATTCTGTTTGTGGCGAACGCTTTCTCGGGCGAAACCGCCATGATCCGGTTCGCCGGCAGCCCGGCGGAAATCGGAACAGCATTTGGCGCGATCAACAAGCAGATCATCCGCCAGGACCTCGAGACCGACTACCTGAAGAAAGGTGCTGCCGCCGGCCTCAGCGAGGACGCCTTGATGGAACGCTCCAAGGTGTTTGTCGAAATCGTGGAACAAATTGCACCCCATTGGCTGGAGGAGGCCAAGGCCACAGCCCGGGCGGCCGGCATCCGCGAAGACCTGTACGTCGCGTTCCTCGGCGGCAGATCTCGAAACCTGTTCCTTCACGAGTGCACGTCCTACGCCGTCGCACGCGAACGCGCCGCCGGAGGCTCGATTTTCTTCCACAAGACTCGCGACAACACCGATCGAGACCAGGTGGCCTGCATCCTGGAGAGTTCCCTGGAAGGGATCCATAAGTTCCTCACCGTCTCCAACGCCAGCGCCATCAGTTGCTCGATGATGGTCAACGACCAGGGGCTGGCGGGCGCGGCCGACTACCCGGCCCATTTGACCCGCAAGGGCGACCCCTCGGCGCTAATCCCCGAACCGGCTGAGCCGCAGTTCCGGGGAATGATGTCCGGCGCGATCCTGCGGTACGTCGCGGAGAAGGCGTCGACCTGCCGGGAGGCTCTGGAGATCATCGAGGATTTCGTGAAGAAGGGCTACTACGCCGGAGGCGACGTCAACGGAAACCACTGGCTCTTCGTCGATCGGGAAGCCACGATCCTGGAAGTCAGCAACAACGCCCGGCATGTGGCCTCGCGGTTCCACACCCAGAAAGTCTATTTCAGCCGGTTCGACGACAAGGCGGCCGCCAAACGACTGCGAGAGGCCAACGGCCCGATCGACTTCGCCCTGTTCCAAGCCGTCGCCCGGGACCCGTCGATCTGCCTGAAATCGTCGATCTCGGGAATGACCGTCGAAATCGACCCGGCCCGGCCCGAACTCTTCACCTGTGCGTGGATCTCGCTCCCCGTCCGTTCCGGTTCGTTCCCCGTTCTGATGGGCCAGACCATAATCCCGACGTGCCTGGCAGACGGCAGCGCCTATCGGCTTGGCAAGGCAGCGAAAGTCAAGGCACAGGAATGGGAAACGATGGAACAGACCGCCCACGCAAACAAGGAACGGCTGAAGGAACGCGTCTTGGCAAACTCGGCCGGACTGGGATCGCCCCTGCCGGCCGAGACTCTGAACCAATGGTCGCAAGAGCAGGCCGAAGCGATCGTCGAGCGTCTGCAAGCGTCGGAGTGACTGTCGACGGGCAAGCAGTGTCGTTGTTCGCTCCGCGAACAAGCGTCTTTTCGCGGAGCGAAAAGCGACAATCGGCTTGTCAGCGGCCGTAGTAGATCCCGTTGAAAAGCAACTTGAACGTGCCGTGAGACTGCGCCCGCAACGTGATTTCCGGACCGCAGAGCAGCAGAGTGCCCTTTCCGACCGGGGCCTCGGCAACGGCAACGGCGTCGTCCAGATACGCCTGCCCCCAGGCCCATCCGCTCCGCAAGGGCGAGTCGGAGTCGAACCAGGCAACAGGGCGGACCCCTTGCAGCACGGCCTCGGGCCCCAGGTGGAAGGCGGGACTCCTCCGGAAAACCACGTCGACATGCTCGGGCATGCCGCACGTCAGCGGATTGGCCCCGTCGAGCCGCACGCGAAGCAATGAACCGGGCACGAAAAACTCCTCCGTCCCCAGCGACTTGGGACGCCCGTCTTCGCCCATTTCCATCAACGCGTTCCGCAACGGAATGCCCAGATGACGGGCCAACGCCGTCGAACTGCCGATCGTCACGACGGTGCCGCCGGCCTCCAGAAACGCTTTCAGTTGCGGCAGCGTCTTGTCGGCCGTGATGCTCCCCGAGCGGCCCCGGTACTCTTCGGGGATCGACTTCTCATCCGGCGCCTTGAGACCGCGGCGGAGCGTTTCCGGCACGGCTCCGCCGACGAGGATCAGCACGTCGTAGCGATCCTTCAGGGCCTCCCGGTCCAGATCTTGTGGGAAGACCACCTCGAAATCAAACTCGAACTGCTCCAGGACCCACCGCATCCAACCCGAATCCATGGAGCCTCCGTAGCGGTCCCACAGGGCGATCCGCCTCCCCTTCACGTCGCCCCTTTCCGCGTCGAATGACTTGCCGACGGCAGTGAAGTCGACCCCCAATTCTTCGGCAGCCTGGCGAAGCAAGGGTAACGCCTCTGTCTCGTTGGGAATGTGCCACGTGCCGGCCGGATAGGTCTTCCCCTCGATTTCGACCGGCTGTCGGAGACACTGAACGCGGAACTTTTTGGCGAGCAGCCGGTTGACCACGATAAACGAATCGTTGACGCACCGGTCGAGCAGGTAACCCGCCGACGAATCGGGCTTCGGCACGGCGCCGGCGGGCGGTTTAGCCGGCCCTTCGATCGGTTCGAACGGTCCGGAAAAGCCCTCGAGCACGCGGTCGAACGTCACGCCCATCTGGTACGCCAGAGTCCAGCCCGCGTTGTCGTAGGGGGGCGTAGGCGGTCCGTTGGGGTAAGGAATATCGTCGGGATGATCCTGGGGTTCGAACAGGTCGAGAATGTGCGGGCGGAAAGCCTGAGCTGTCTCGATGACGTACGAGCCTTCCGGATAGGTCTTCCCGCCCACTTCGCACCGGCCGGTCATTCGCTTCACGGTCACCCCCGTCTTGATCAGCGCATTGACGAACTTGGTGGCCGTCAAGAAGTCGGGTTGGTCGGAGGGGAGGATGTAACCGCGCGGATCGCGATGTGTCGGATCGTGCAGGACTTCGGTAAAGACGTCGGGCTTCTTCGCGGTTTCGGGCTTCTCGATGCTCTGCTCCTGTTCCTTGGGCTTCTCGGCCACGGGTTTCGGAGCCTGCTTCTGCGGCTTCTCGGTTGCCGGTTCCGGAGTCTCCTTTGCTGCCTGTTCCCGAGCCTTCGCTGCCGGCTGCTCCTCGGCCTTCTCGGCCACCGGTTCCGGAGCCTTCTCCACAGGCTGCTCCTTCTTCTCGGCGGCCTCTTTGGGAGCCGGTTTCGCGGGCTGTTCTTGACTCTTCTCGGCCGCTTCCTTTGGAGCCTTCTCTGCCGGCGGCTCCTTCGCCTTTTCGCCCAGTTCCTTCAGGGCCTTTTCAACCGCCTGCTGCTGGACCTTCTCGGCCGCCAGTTTCTGTGCGGCCTTCTCGGCGGCCTCCAGGGCGGCTTTGATCCGCTCCGGGCGCATCGTCCAGTGATCGCGGTTTCCTCGCTCAATCGAGTTCCTGCCCATCCGGTAGGCGTTCATCAGCAACTGCTGGCGGTGCCGCGAAGCCACGTCAATAACGGCCCAATTGGCCGTCAGCGAGTACTCGATCGATTGGCGGAAGTGCCACTTCTGCGGCCCGATCGGAAACGGCAGGTCGCCCGACGGAAGCTGCTTGGAAATCTGGAGCGGAATCTCCATGGGCGTCGGGTGGCCGATGGTTTCAGTCAGCAAGCCGATCATGTTGTGGAAGTAGGGTGTCGTGCGCAGGCCGCCGTTCCACCACGTCGAGTAGCTTGCCCCCTTCCGCATGGTGACCCCCGGCTTGCCTTCCGCGGCAAACCGGCTGTGCATCGCCGCCCCCACCAGGTCGATACCGAGCGGAATCAACGGGTCGAGGTTGTGGTTGAAAGGATCGCGAAACGGCGGGGCGAACATCACCGTGCCCGAGGGGCCCGATTGGTGATGGTTGTAGATGATCTGCGGGAACCACTGCTGATAGAAGACCCGGCAGAGCGCCTCCGTCTCCTCCTGCGTCACCATGATGAAATCGCGGTTGTTGTCGTGGCCCGTATACTTCTGGTACAGCCTGGGCAGCCCCTTGGTCGACCGCTTTTTCGGATCCGGCTCGCGCATGTACCAGTCCGACACCAGGTCGAGCCCGTCCGGATTGGGACAACAGCACAGCACGATCACGTCGCGCAAGAAACGCTCCATCTCCTCTTCGTTGCGACTGACGATCTGGTAGACGGTCTCCATCAACTGCTGAGCGCCGAGCACCTCGGTGCCGTGCAGCCCGCCGTCGATCCAGACCACCGCCTTCCCTTCGGCGGCCAGCTTCTGTGCCTCGTGCTCCGTCAGCCCCTCGGCCAGTGTGAGCCGGCGAGAAATCTCCCGGTATCGCTTGAGCCTCTTCAGATTCTTCGGCGAACTGAGGATCGCCATCAGCATTTCCCGGCCCTCTTCCGACTGGCCGATGACCTCGACCTTCATCCGGTCCGACTCCCGCTCCAGCTTCCGCCAGTACGTGGCAAGTTGGGCGTAGTTGGCCAGAAAGTAGTCGTCTCCCAGTTGATGGCCGAATTCCTCTTTCGGCGAGGTGATCTTGCCTGGCTCGGCCGCCGTAGTGATCGACGACGCCCAGACGAAAACTGCAATCAGTACGACAAGGTCGATTCGGTACTTCATCATCTGCAGAAAACCCTTCAAGCGGTCTGCCGGGGCGTTTTAGAGTCTTTGTTCAGGACTTGTGCGCATGGTGCGCGCATGTTTGTGAAGGTTGGGTTGCGGGCCTGTCCCGCTTTGGGGAAACACTCGCAAGTCTCTACTATAATTCGCGGCGCCTCGCCACGCACTCGTCGGACGGACTTTTGTTCCCCGGCTCCTTGAGTACATTCTCCGGAAAGGCCCCGCCGCGCTTGCTTCGCCCATGCCGGACGCCTACATTGGATCGGGCTCCTTGGCCTGCATCGCCTCGCGGGATTCCCGAAAACACAGTCCAGGATTCCCGAAAACACAGCCCCGAACTCCTGCGAACACAGTCCGGTAACCCTGCAAACACAGTCCCGAGATAACCGTCCCCTGCGTCATTCCCGCCCTCCCATCCGTCATTCCCGCGAAGGCGGGAATCCAAGTGCTCGACAAACCGCCCTGAAGGTCCGAACCGATGAAACCTGCCGTCGTGGGTACTGTTCTTCTCGTTACTTCTGCCTTGACACCGCTTCTGGCTCCGGCCGCTGAAAGTGGTCAGACGACGGGTCCACAGGAACCGCTCGCCGTGGCTCAGCGCGTGGCCGACCACTACATCGCTTCGCGGAAGGTGCGACTGCACTATGCCGACCTTCTGTCTCTCTACGGCCTGATGCGTCTGGCCGAAGCCAGCGGCCGCGAGGACTACGACGCCTTCGCCGATCGCACGCTGGCGGAACTCGTCCGCCGCGGCCCTTCCTCGCCGTTGTCGTTCGAGAACTACTCGATGGGCGGACTGCCGGCTGCATACCGCTGCGTGCAGGGACGACCGGCCGCCGATCAGACACTGCTGCGGAAGTACGTCGACCAGCTTGTCAAGGAGCATCCACGGGACGGTCAGGGAGTGTTCTGCCATCCGCGGGAGCCGGGCGAGAAGATCTGGGTCGACTGCTTGATGGCCGTCTGCCCCTTCCTCTCCATGTCGGCGGTCGTTCTCGACGATCCGAAACTTCACGAGGAATCGATCTCGCAATATCTGGGCATGGAGCAAGCCCTGCTGGATCGGCGGCTGGGCCTCTTCCACCAGGTGAAGAACTTTGGCCCCCCGGGCTGTATCTCGATCGATACGTGGGGGCGCGGCAACGGTTGGGCCCTGATTGGCCTGGCGGAACTGGTGCGCTATCTCCCGCAAGACCATCCGCAGCGTGCGGCCATGATCGAGCGGCTCCGTCGGCTGATGACGGCCCTCGGACCCTGCCAGGCGCCGAGCGGTCGTTGGCGGCAGGACCTTGTCACCCCCGATGCTTACGAGGAAACCTCCGGCAGCGGCCTGATCCTTTATGCCCTGGCCATGGGCCTCCGCAAAGGCTGGCTTCCCGAAACCATGCGCCCCATGGCCGACAAAGCATGGGCCGGACTGGCCGGCACGGTCGGTGAGCAGGGTGCGATCGACGGCACTTGCATCGGCACCCGCGGCACGTGCGGCGACACACTCGCCTTCTACCTCAACCGCCCGACGAAGACCGACGACGTTCACAGCTTCGGACCGGTCCTGTTGGCGGCCGTGGAGATGCACCTCTTGCGAGCGGGCCGCGCAGAGCCATGAACAGCAACTTGCCACGGACATCCGCTTGGCTCACCTCGCGTACACCCACTCGAAGGAGAACCACCATGAAGAGAGCCACCGCTCCGGCAGTCTTCACCCTGTTCGCTGTTCTGGCCTTCGGCCTGCCTCTTGCCAACGGAGCTGAGAATACTCCGCTCGACTACCGAATTGAACTCAGCACTGCCGCCGCCGGTTTCGACGGCCAGACCTGCTGGGTCCACGCCCGAGCCGGAGCCATCCCGCCCGGGGCGCCCGGCAACCCGGGCACGGTTCCCCTCGTCGTGATGACCATGCAGAAACTGCTGCTGACCGGGTCCGACGTCTTCTATCCCTTGCACAACCTGTGGACCGCCGACCTGGGTGCGACCTGGACCGAACCCAAGCTCCAGCCAGTCTTCGAACGGCAGAAGATGGGTGAGAACATCGAAATGACCGTCTGCGATTTCTGGCCCAAGTGGCACGCGGCCAGCGGCAAGCTGCTGGGCACCGGCCACACCGTCTGGTACGAGAACAACCGCGTGATGCCGGTCCGCAAGCGGCACACGGCCTACGCCGTCTACGACCCGTCCGCCCGGGCGTGGCTCCCCTGGAAGGAACTCCAGATGCCCGACGAACCGAGATTCGTCAACGCCGGAGGAGGTTGCACCCAGCGGGTCGACCTGCCCAACGGAGAGATCCTGCTGCCGATCTACTTCAAGCGGCCGGAAGACAAGGTGTCGAGCACGACCGTCGTCCGTTGCCGTTTCGACGGCGAAACGCTCCAGTACGTCGAACACGGCGATGAGCTGTCGATCGACGTCCCGCGAGGATTCGGCGAGCCCTCCCTGGCGAAGTTCGGCGATCGCTTCTTCCTGACCATCCGCAACGATCAGAAGGGCTACGTCACCTCCGGCCCCGACGGCCTCCACTTCGACACTCCCAAGCCCTGGACCTTCGACGACGGCACCGAACTCGGCAGCTACAACACCCAGCAGCACTGGGTGACCCACACCGGCGGCCTGTTTCTCGTCTACACCCGCCGCGGCGCCGACAACGACCATGTCTTCCGCCACCGGGCCCCGCTGTTCATGGCCCAGGTGGATCCCGACCGGCTCTGCGTCATCCGCTCGACCGAACGAATCCTCGTCCCCCAGCGCGGCGCTCGCCTGGGCAACTTCGGCGTGACGGAAGTCAGCCCCCATGAAACCTGGGTCACCGCCGCCGAATGGATGCAGCCCGCAGGCGTGGAGAAACACGGGAGCGACAACACTGTGTGGGTGGCGAAGATCATATGGAGTAGGGCAAATGGGCAACCGTAACACGAAGGGCAACAACCCGATAACCACCGGTTGCACAGGCTGCAGTGAAGTACTAGGATTATGTACACTCCATCCTTCTGGCTACGAAACAGCCCCCAGAATACTCCTTGCACTTCGGCCTCCGCGTCATGCCTATTACATTCCACCCGAAGCCCGGGCAGGTGTTGATGTGCGACTTCAACACCGGATTCAGACCGCCGGAAATGGTGAAGAAGAGGCTTGTGGTCGTCGTTTCAAGAAAGAACAGGGAACTGGCAACGATCGTACCTCTGTCATCCACCGCGCCAATGCCAGTCGAACCTTGTCATCACGAAATGCAGGACGCTTCCTTGCCGCTCTCATTTCGCGGAAGAAGAACATGGGCCAAGTGTGACATGCTCACGACCGTGGGCTATTGGAGGCTCGATCGTGTCCAGATCGGAAAACATCCCACGACTGGCAACCGTATGTATGTGTCGCAAGTTGTTTCTCCGGAAGATCTTGCGGGCATCCGAAGAGCCATACTGCATGTACTCGGGCTGGGCGGTTTGACTTCAGCGGCCGGGTAGCCGATAATGGATTTGTTCCCCTTCGGGGGCTTGTGAGACTGCGCCGCACGGTGCAGCAGACGGCGGAGGTGGTGAGAACAAGCCCCACGCCGTCTTGTTTAAGGCCCGGTCTGAAACGGCTGGGCCTTATGTCTTTCTTGGCGTGGATTCGCACGTAGCAACACGTCTATGACTCACACGAACCGAAATTGGCTGCGAATTAACTGAGTTCTCTGGAGCAAGACAATGCATCGACTGCAAAATGCCCTGCATGGAGTTGAAACCACCCTCCTCTTGACACTTCTGTCCACGTCCGTCTTGGCGCAGGCTCCGGCCCAAACCGCGAAACCACGACGCCCGACCGCGGAAGAGGTCTCGCGCCAATACCTTCCCTTCCACCCAAAGCCCCGCGATGAGGCGGAGAAACAGATCGTCGCCGTTATGGAGGACATGTACGAGAATCAGTCTCGCGGCATGGGGAACATCTGGCCGGAGGACGGCCGGCTGATGCGGCTCCTTGCCGAGACCATCGAGGCCAGGCACGTCGTGGAACTCGGCACGGCCAACGGCTACTCGGCCCTGTGGTTCTGCCTGGCCCTGCGATCGACGGGCGGAAAGCTAACGACCCACGAGATGGATCCCGATCGGATCGCGATGGCCAAGCAGAACTTTCGGCGCGCTGGAGTCGAGAAGATCGTGACGCTCGTCGAGGGCGACGCCCACGAGACAATCAAGAAACTCGAAGGCCCCCTCGACGTCGTGCTACTCGACGCAGAAAAAGAAGGGTTCACCGACTACCTGGCCAAGCTCCTTCCGCTGGTCCGCGAAGGCGGGCTGATCATCGCCCACGACTCGTCGGGCCAAGCCTACATGATGGACGACTACTTCCGTGCAATCGTCGAGAATCCGGATCTGGAAACCGTGCTCGTCGACGCCTCTCGTTGGGGCGTGTGCATTACACGGAAGATGAAGGGAAAATGAGCGTGACGGTCGCAAACGCCCTCAACGCTACTTCGTTCTTGTCAGCCGGGCGCGAATCAATCCGATCCCCGCATAGGTCGCCTCGGGCGATACGCCGCCGCTGTAGTAGATATTGAAGGTCTCGTCGCCGGTCTCCGCCAGGACGTGCATCGAAACCTTGCCGGCGTCCCACGCTCCCTTCTTGCCACTCGGGCGGAAGACCGGGTTGTCCGGCGACTTCTGCCAGGCGATCCCGTCGGTGCTCCACGCATAGTACATCCAGAACCCGGGCTCGCCTTCGAAGCGGTGGACCCGGACGTCGCGCAGGAAATTCGACCAATTGCCCGCCTTGGTCCAGATCGGATTGTCCTTCCCCCGTTCCCAGTGGATCCCGTCGTCGGAAAAGGCCAGGCCCAAGGCGGTGCTCTTCTTATCTTGCGGGCCCGCGCCGTCGTAGTACATCCACCACCGCCCGTCCACCTGGAACACGGTATCGACGATGAACCATTGCGATTCCCAGGTGTCGGGACGCGCACGGAGGATAGGGTTCTCCGGATGCCGTTCCATCTGCGTCCAGCAAAAAGGGGGCGCGGCCGGCTCGTTCGCAAAGGCCACGCGGCCCGTCGCGGGGAGCACACCGAGAATGCTCGCGCTTGCGATCACAAGACCGAGCATCCGACAGAAACGGGCAGACGCCAGACAGCATCGAACCATGGGGGACCCTCGTCGTTGAACGCGCTGCTGAGCCAGGTATGGCCATGCACGGCGTATCGAGCGATTCACAGCCGTGTTTCGGAACGGTACTGCACGCTAATCCTCAATCCTCAACTTGATCTCGTCCGAGTTGGCCTTCAACTCCGGCGCGTACATCGCCCAGGCCTTCGTCGGCAGGGCGCTGAACTTGCCGGGGATTTCGGCCCGCATCCGGTAGGCCACGCTGTGGTTGCCCCGGGCGAGGTTGCTGACGAAGAACACGACCCGGTTGTCGCGGAACTCGACGTAGGCCCCCATGGCATTCCCGGTGTAGCCGCTGCGCAGGTCGACCGGCTCGAACCCGGCCGCCTTCATGTCCTCGAAGATCACGTACTCGTAGTCGTTCTTACTGGCAATCTCCAGTTCGATCTCCACGAGTTCACCGCTCTTTAATAGCGACAGATCGGCCAGCGGCTCGCGCTCGTACTTCTCCACCCGCTGGTCGACCGCCTGGCCTCGCGAACCGGCCACCTTGATCGACTTCTCCACGGGCTTGAGACGGTAGTACTTACGCTCAACCTTGATCTCCAGCCCGGCGGCCGCAATCGGGTCTTCGAGCGTGAAGTTGGTCAGGTAGGCGTTGTAATAGAGGGGGCCGGTGCCCTTCTTCTTCAACGCGATCTTGTGGGGGCCGTCGGCCAGATTCGTGCCTTCGACCACCAACTTGTTGTCGAACTGGAACAGGTTGGCCGAGGTGATCTCCACGGCCTTCTGCAATTGGCCGTCGAGCCAGACCTCGACGGTCATCTCCGGCTTGGCTTCGCCGCTGGCACGCATGAATTCGGCCATCGCTTCGATGCACAGGGCCGTATCGCGGGTGGAGTTCCAGTAGGTGGCGTGCTTGCGGTTGTTGAGCAGGTACTTGACCAGCCGCGAGGCCACCCGCCCCTTGGGATCGGTCTTCGCGAGCAGCTTGAGGTAGTAGGCATGGGCTTCGTACTCGCTGCCGTACCAGTACCACCAGTAGCCGCCGGGCAAGTTGAGCCAGGCCGTCTGGTTCTCGTCGTCCTCGACCAGGTACTGCCCGATGTTCTGCATGATCATGTCGAGTTTCTCTCGCTCCCCTTGCTTGTGCAGGGCGAGGCCGTAGGCGGCCAGGCTATACACGGCCAGGTCCGACCGATCACGGTAGAGGAAATCGAGCATCTGGCGATTCTCGACTCCCGCGTCGACGAGCACCATGTAGACCAAGGCGTCCAGATTGTCGGCATGGTCTTTCCACGGTTTCTTCTTCGGGTCCTTCAGGGCGTTGTTGAGCTTCTGGACCTGTTCGTCCTGGTACCGAGTGAGCCACTCGACGCCCCGCTCCAGCACGCCGGGCACGAGGGCCACGTCGTTCTGCTGCGCAATCTGCAGGCCGTGGACGACGACCGCGGTGGTGTGGGCCGACGGGTATTCGCCGTAGCCGGAGAACCAGCCCCAGCCACCGCCGGAAAGCTGCATCTCGGTCAATCGGTTGACGCCGTCCTTGACCATCCGGCGAACTTCCTCCTCGTCGAAGACCGGGTTGCGCTGGTAGTACTTCCAGCCTTCGGCCCGCTGGCGATCGTCGCCGATCTCCTGGGCGTTCAGGTTCGTCTGCTTGTTCTTGATGTCCTCCAGGTTGAGCCCCATGTCGATGAGGATCTTCTGGGTGATCACCGTCGGCAGGAATCGATTGAGCGTCTGCTCGGTGCAGCCGTAGGGGTACTCGACCAGGTAGGGCAAAGCATCGACCATGGCACCGGCCAGGGTCGGCGAGTAGCGCAGTTCCAGCCGCGTCTGCTCCGGCCGCCGTTCGGCCGGCACGCGAATGGTGAACGCACTCGCGTCTTCCTCCGGGCGGATCGCGCCGCTGACGGCCTCCATCTTCAGCATGCCGTGAACGTAGGCCGGGAACCGCATCTCCATGGCGTCCGACTCTTCGTCGGTGATCGCCAGCATGCGAATGACGGCCTCGCCCTCGGCAGTCACCTTCACTCGCCAGTCGATGCGGGCCTCTCCCTCGGCCTCGATCTCGACAACCCGCTGCAACTCGTCGAGCGGCTTGAGCACGTTGCCGTCGAGTTCGAGCTTGACCTGGACCGATTTCTTCGTCTTCAGGTAGTTATGCACGTTGGCGGAGAGAACAACTTCGTCCTTTTCGACGAAGAATCGCGGTGCTTGCATCCGCAGGATGAGGTTCTTGCGGGTGACGACGTCGGACGAACCCTCGCCCACCCGCGTGCCGTGCCCCATGGCCCAGCACTTGATCCGCCAGGTGGTGAGGTTCTCAGGCATGGTCAACGACACCTGGGCCGTGCCGTCTGCGTTGGTCGAAAGGGCCCCGACCCATAGGGCCGTGTCGGCGAACTGGCTGCGTATCGTGGGCTGAACCGCGCCGGCACCGCCTGCAGCACCGCTGGGAGCCGCCATGGGCGCTTCCTTCATCTCCATGGCCGCGTCGGCTGCCATTTCCATCGGCGCCGCGGCCATCGGCGCCATCGGGGCGCCCTTGGCCATCGCGCCCGGGGCGGCGAAAGCGCGAAGCATCTGCCTTCCCGCCATGTCGCCACGACCGCCGCCGAATCCCATTCCTTCAACGGCGAAGTTCGCCCCCGACTGATCGAGCGACTCGAACTCATCGGCCACCGTGGCCCCGAAGATACCGATGTTCTGCATCGCCGGCTTGTTCTCGGGCACGATGTTGCCCGAGACCTTATTCAGGCTGGTCTCAGTGTTCTCGTTGTGGTGGCGACGCCACTTCCAGAAGAACTCGCGAATCTCGGGCACGTTCGATCCGCCCGAAATGTATTCGACCGACTTGTCGTACACCGCCACCACGGTCGAGCCGTGGAACGGCTCGCCGTCGAAGTCCGTCAGCTTCAGCTTCACCTCGGCCTTCTGGCCCGGCAGGTACTCGGTCGCCGAGGGAAGCACTTCCACGTCCACGACGCGTTTCTCCGGCGGAACCACGATCTCCTTGACCTCGCTGTGCGAGCGGCCGTCGGCCAGGGTGACCGCTTCGACGAAGAAGTTCGGCATGTCCTTCTGCACGACGGCAATCTGGTGAACCGTGCTCTTGCCTTCCAACCGCACGATCTTGGGCGGCAGGTAGATGCCGTTGGACGGCCGCACGAACAGCAGCACCGTGCTGCCGGGCCGATCCGTGTTGATCGCTAGTTGAACCTTTTCGCCGGGTTTGTACTCGGCCTTGTCGGGAACCAATTCAATATTGTTGAACCGATAGTCGGAACTCTCGAAGTCCTGGCCGCGGACGGTGAAGATGTAGCCGCCCTCGATGGTGTGCTCCTTCTTGTCCGTCAGTCTGTAGGACAGGCGATACTGCCCCGGTGCGGCCGCTTTCAGTTGCAGCCGTGCCAGGCCTTGGGCGTCCGTCGATAGCGGCACCTTGTGAACCGGCGTCTCGACCGGTTTGCCGTCCTGGTAGCCGATCTTGAGAAGCTGAACCTCGCCGGCCCCCTCGACGGGCCGGCTGTCGAGCGTTCGGGCAGAAAAATGGGCCCCGATCGTGTCGCCCACGCGATAGTAGCCGCGATCGACCCAGGCATACACCTTGAACGGCTGGCGGGCCACCAGCACGTTGCCCGAGCCGACGATCGTCCGCCGCGACTGGTCGATCACCTCAGCCGTCACCGTGTACTGATGATCCTGGTCGGGATGGATCTCCTTGGCCGGCAGCGTGTCGATCTCGACCTTCAGTCTGCCGTCGGGGCCGATCTCGACCTCGCGTTCGGCCACGATTTCCGGCGGATCGTGCCGCTGGGGCCACCAGAACGGCGTGGGCCGGAAACAACCCCAGTTCACAAATCCCGGATACCAGCCGTAGTCATAACCGAACCACCAGTAGCCTGGCCCGTAGAACCAGTCCCAAGGCCGTGGCGGGTACCAGGGCTTGTCGACGGCGGTGCGTGTGACCTTGTACTTCACCTTGGCGTTGGTCACCGGCGAGCCAAAGAAGTACTTGGCCGAGATCTCCGCCCCGATTGTTTCGCCGAGCATCACCGGCTCCGTGGGAGCATCGACGGTGACTTCATACTCGGGCTTCTTGTACTCTTCCACCCGGAAGGTTCCACCGCCGTGGTTCGCGATGTCCAGACGCCAAACGCCCAGCGACGCATCGGCGGCCAACTCCAATTCGCCTTCGATCCCGCCGTATTCATCCAGTTTAACGTTCTCGTTGACCACTCGCTCGTTCTTCGCGTTGTGGATCTCGATGGCGACCGATTGGCCGGCATACTGCGAGGTGTCGGCCATGTCGTATTGGGCGTGCCGCAGCCAGAACTTGTAGTGCACCTTCTGCCCCGGGCGATAGACGGGCCGATCGGTGATCGTGAACACCCGCGTCTGCTGGTAGACTTCGTCGTAGCGGCGCCCGTACCACGCGCCCGTGAAGCCCAGGAATGCGAACCGCCCACGTTCTCCCCGGGCAATGATCAGCCATTGGTGATCGGAGGGCAGTTCCTTCTCGCTGAGCAGCAGTTGCCCGTCGGCGTCGGTGTACTCGGCGAATTGCTTGACCGTCAGGTCGAAGATTCGGCCTTGACGGTGCTGCTGGCGCCAGCCGAAGAATTCGACGTTGGCCTTCGCAACCGGCTTGCCCGAAACGGCGTCGCCGACGAACAGATACACCTTCTGATCGAGCGGCTTCTTGACGATCGCCGTGTCGGCCACCCACAAAACCACGTGGCTCGTGTTGCCGTCGTTCATCTGGGCCGTCAGCAGGTAGGCACCCGGTGTCGTGAGCGGACTGGTGACCGTGATCCGCCGGTCGAAATGGGCCTCCCGGGGTTCGAGTTTCGTGGTCCACGAGGCCACTTGCTTGCGAGCGTACTTCTCTTGATTCTCGTGAACGAGCCGGTAGCCGATGTTGCTGATGTTGAGGCGGTGGCCGTCGAGTTGATTGGGCCGGCTCTTGAGATAGGCCTTCACGTCGTCGAGCAGTTGGGCGACGTCGATCTCCTTGGCGGTGAAACGCACCTCGTTGCCGTTGCGGAACCGATAGTCGACCGTGGCCCCCTTGCCGGCCGGTTGCGTGGCAACCGGCTCGAAACGGCCCCAGTTCTTCACGATCTGGTCGAGCCGTGCTTTCCACTGCTCGCGAGTCCGGGGGTTCGTCTGCGGATACTCGTCCAGGCAACGCTGCCAGTACTCGGCGGCCTTGGGATACTGCCGGCGGTTCTCGAAAACCTGGGCCAGTTCTACCGGCGCTCTGAACGCGTTCGGACCCTTTGGATCGCGGGCGATCTCCTGGTAGATCCTGATGTAGTTGAATTCGTCGGGCAGGTTGAATCGCTTGATGCCGGTGGCGAGGCGGGCAATCGTCTCGTTCTCGCCGAGAGTGTGCAGGGCGTAGGTGCCGCTCTCGTCTTCCTTCGTATCGTCGACGGCCATCCGCCCAAAGGGGATGCCGAAATGGGCCATCGTCTGCACGCCGAACTGATTGCGCAGGAAGTCGGCCCACCGAAACCGCACGTGGTTGCGGTTCTGCGGATACATCTCGATGGCCGTCTCCAGACACCACCGCCATCGCTGTCCGTCCGTCTCCGCCGTTTGGAACGTCTTGGGCACGGTATGGAAGATCGGGTTGCCGTCGGCGTCGATCGGTGCGGCAGCCGGGCCGCCGCCATAGCCCCAGCCCTGCTCGTAGTCGGGCAGAGTGCCGATATTGGTCAAGTACTGGAGCCTCCAAGCCTCACCGTAACCGCGGCTGCCCAGGAGAATATCGGCAAAACTCAGCAGAAATTGGCTTGTCTCGTGCTTGTTGTCGTCGTCCAGCGCCAGGGGCAGGGCTTGCTCCATCAACTGCAACGCCCGCACTCGGTCTCGCTCCGTTGCATGGACGGCCTCTCCTCCGCCGCGATGCGGTCCGCGTTCGAACTCGCCCGCGATCATGAACCCGTGGTGATCCACGTTCATACAGCTCTGAGCGACTGCCGCCAGCGCGCGCCAGTTCCTGCTTTGAGCTTCGACGGCCGCTTCGCGGAACTCGTCGATCTCATTATTTCGATTGAGTTGCTGAAGACAGGCGACGGCCATGTTCAGGTCGTTGCCCACCTGAGCCGGTTCCTGCGTGCCGGAATCGAGCGTCAGGCGGCGATAAACCTGATACGCATCCTGGTAGTTCCGGTCGTTGTAGGCCTTTTCGGCGTCGGATCGCGATCCGGTCATGGCAGCAGCCTCTCGGGCAAGGGTGTAAGCCAGGCCGCCGAGAAGCGTCGCAGCGACGAGGAACAGAATGGTCAGACGAGTGCGTTTCATTGTGCCTTCTCCTTGTGCCTTCTCCTTGTGCCGATCCGGCTTGTTTCGCATGAGGATGAGCAGAAGTCTGGAGTCGTAGACGAGGGAGAGCGGGGAAGAGTTTCGCATGAAGGTGGTAATATTCACTCTCTTTGGCCGAATTACCTCGAACTACCGGCTAGCAGACGGTTTGGAACCGACGGCAATTGCGGTAATAATAGAGCCGAGGGCGTCTTTTTCCCAGCCCCCGGTGTGGTGCTGCCTGGCAGCGAGGTGGATAAGTCAAGTAATCGGGAGAACGAACTGCGGTGGAATCCTTCGATCCGTATTCCCAATGGCTTGGTCGTCCGCCGGGACGCCCGCCTCAGGATCATTACGAACTGCTTGGGCTCCCTCGCTTCGAGCCCGATCTGGGCCTGATTTCGCATACTGCCGATATGCTCCGCGCGAAGATACGCAAAGTGCGGCCCGGAGCCCATCTCGCAGACTGGCAGCGACTCCTCGATCGACTCGAAGCGGCCAAGATCTGTCTGAGCGATCCGATTGCCAAGTTGGCCTACGACGAGAGCATCGATACGGCCTCCCACACAGTCAACGTTTCAGGCCGGCACTCTGTTGCATGGGATTCTCCGGAAGAAACACAAGACACACCTGCGGCGGAAACGGAACCTGCATCACCCACGCATGGAAAGGCAGGGCTCGGCGCGCCGCCCGTCGACTCGACTCCCCAATTCGTCGAGGCACCTCCGGCGCTTGAGGACGCCGACCATGGGGCTGCTTCTCGGCAATCCCAGACGCCACGGGTGAATCTCGATTCCTCCGCGGTTCCGGCCAGTCTCTGGAAATCACTGGGCCTCCGCCTGGCCACCGGAGCGCTCTCGGGCTTGTTGGTGTTGCTTGTGATCGTCGTTGGCTTCGCCTTGGTCCAAGGTTGGCCAACTCGCGACGATACCGTCAGCAGCCTCCCCGATCGCGGCACGGCGGCTCGAGCCGAGAAACTGGATCCGGAGGTAGATTCTCAGCCCACGCAACCGCCGAGTCCGCCCCCCTCGGAGCCCTCCAACCGCCAGCCACCCCCCGACCCAATTCCGCCCGCACCGGCGGCCAGTCAGGCCAGCTCCCAGCAGATGCCACCTGTGGCACCTCCTTCGCCGGCCGCCGAGACGCCGCCTGATACGTCGCCAACCCCACCTCAGGGTCCTGCCGTGGATCCGGCTCGGCAGCAAGCATACCAGCGCTCGATCACGTCGGCCCGCACTGCACTGGCCAATCGAGATCTGGCCGCTGCCGCGAACCACCTGAACGAGGCAGTCTCCTTGGCACAAACCCCCGAAGAATCGGCTGAGGCAAACCAGGTCGAAGCATTGCGAGCCCACCTGGATGCCTTCTGGGGAAGTCTTCAGGAGCTGATCCCCCAACTGGAGAGTGGTTCGGAACTTCGAGTCGGCGAGATGATGGTCGTAGTGGTTGAAGCCGATCGGGACTATCTCATTCTTCGTGTCACGGGGCAGAATCGTCGCTATCCGATTCTTGGGATGCCTCATGTCTTGGCTGCGGCCGTGGCCGAGCAGATTCTCTCTAAGTCGCCCAATGCAAAGGCGTTAAGAGCTGCCTTCCTGATCGCCGAACCGGAGGGAGATGCCAACCAGGCACGGCGATTGTTGCAGGAGGCTGCCCAAGGAGGGGCCGAAGTGGACGAACTACTGGCGGAACTCGATCGTCCTCAATGACCTCGCACACCAACCCGAAGCGTGAGCGAGGACAGAAACGGCCCTCATGAACCTAGGTTGGCTCTCCAGAGCCGACTACAAGAACCGCCAGAAAACTCGTGTCTGGAGAGCCAAGCTACAAAATAGTCCAACCTCAGAGCTCGCGGCTCGGGTTGGCTTGATGGCTGCCCTGGCAAACCACTGCGGGGGGCCCTACAATGGGACTCTGCGCCTTTTTGGGGCGAGAGCATCGACTGGGCTGACCACGGAGGTGTCGGCTCGGGAGCCAGACAGCCCCCCAACGCGAAGGAAACTCGTGCGTGCCGAACGAGCTGGAATCTGAGCAAGAGATCAAGATCGACCTGAAGAACCCCGCGCTGGCCGGCGTGCTGGCCTGGCTGATTCCGGGTTTGGGACACTTCTATCAAGGTCGGACGGCAAAAGGGATCGTGTTTTTCGTCTGTATTCTCAGCACGTTCGCCTACGGCGTTTACCTGGGAGGCAGTTCGGAATGGGGGTGGGGACGGGTCGTTTATGCTTCCTGGCGACCCAACCATCGCCGTCTGCCGTTCCTTTGCCAGATCGGGGTCGGCCTGCCGGCCATGCCCGCCCTGCTCGAAGCCCAGCGTGCGGCCAACGGCAAGGAACCGCTGTTTGGCGGGTTCATGGCTCCCCCGAAACCCATCGGCGATCCCAACGCGGGACGACGCCTCGCTGCCCTGGCGAAGCAGCCCACCCTGGACGATCTGCACAGCACGCTTTGCCGTTATTTTGACCTTGGCACCACCTACACCATGGTCGCCGGTCTACTCAACGTGTTGGCCATCTACGACGCCTGTTGCGGCCCGGTCTTCACCGAAAGCCGCAGGGAAGAAGAGGAAGAGAACGAGACACCGGACGATTCCGGCAAATCGGCCTGAACCGAGTCGCGTCGACCTCGCAGTCGGTGGTCATTGACTCCGGGGCTCGCCTGGCCGCCCGGTGCCGTATCTCAAAGGAAAACAGCCATGATAGACCTCCCGGTGGCTTCGATGGACGTCAAGGATTTCTGGTTCTCTCTTCCCCTGATCGTGACGGTCAGCCTGGTCTATGCAGCCACACGCCATGAACTCATGGGACCCATCCTGTCTCATGCCGTCCGAATCGGAGTCTGGATTGTCGGATTCATGATGATCGTCCTGGCCGTGCTGCTCACGATCTCGTGGTTCACCTGATGTGGAAATGGCGATGACTGAGCGATCGGCATACTGAGGGCTCGCTGTCGCTCGACCCCAGCCACCCAGATCATCGATTCTGACACAACGTTTTTCCACAAATCACGCAAGGCCATTCAGGTACAGCTATCCATGAGAATCGTTGTTCTGGGAGCCGGCACGGTTGGCACATCGGTTGCCGAGATGCTCTGTCAGTATCGCCACAGCGTGACGGTGGTGGATCACGATCCGGTCGTGGCGCGGCGGGTCAACGACGAGTTGGACGTCCGGGGAGTCACCGGGGCAGTGGCCCAGTCGAGCGTGCTGTTTCAGGCAGGCGTTATGGACGCGGACCTCTGTCTGGCGGTCACCAGCAGCGATGAGGGGAACTTGCTCGCGGCCAGCATGGCCAAGGCCATGGGCGCTCGCCGGGTCGTGGCCCGCGTCTACGCTCCGGTATTCCGGGATCTGAGCACGTTCGACTACCAACGCCACTTCCACATCGATCGCTTGCTCAGCCTCGAACACCTGTCGGCCATGGAACTCGCCCGCAAGATCCGCGAGCCCGGCTCGCTGGCGGTCGAAAACTTCGCCCACGGCGATATCGAAATGCAGGAGTTGGCCGTCACCAAGTCGACGTCGGCCGTGGGCGTCCCCCTGAAGGATCTGCAGTTGCCTCGCGTCGTGCGGATCGGCTCGATTCTCCGCGGAGGAAAACTCTCGATCGCCGAGGCGGACGACGTCGTGGCCGTCGGCGATCGCGTAACGCTGATCGGATCGCGGGGAGACATCGACGACGTCAAGTCGCGATTCGAGAGCGAGCCGCCCCAGAAGCGAGGTATCGTGATCGCCGGCGGCGGCGAGACCGGCTATCACCTGGCTCGCGTGCTCGAAGGGCCGCACTTCGCCGTCGTGCTGCTGGAAGAAGATCGCACTCGTTGCGAGTTCCTTGCCTCCCACCTGAAGCAGGCCACGGTCGTCCATTGCGACGTCCAGCGGCGCGCCGATCTGGAGGAAGAACGCGTGGGGAGCGCCGACGTGTTCGTCGCCTGCACGGGCGAAGACGAAAACAACATCATGGCCTGCGTCGAAGCCAAGGAACTGGGGGCCAAGATGACGGCCGCCCTCGTCAGTCGCCCCGATTACGCCAACGTCGTCGAAAAACTGGGCATCGACGAAACCGTGAGCCCTCGCGAGGTTGTGGCCAAGCAGATTCTCGGCTTCCTCAACTCCGGCCCGGTGGTGTTTCGCAATCCGCTTCTGGCGGGCGGCGGGGTCGAGATCCTCGAAGTCGAAGTGCTCGAAGGGGCCCCGATCACCGAACACGTCCTGGCCAAAGTCGACTTGCCCGCCCAGTGCCTGGTGGCGGCCGTCATCAAGGAGAGCTTCGTTCAAGTGCCGGGGGCCGACGATCGCATCAAACCGGGAGATACGGTCCTTCTGCTGGCTGCCGACGCGGTGGTCGACGACGCCCTCAACGTCTTCCAGCCAACGGACAGCAACGAATAACGCGGCATCGCGACTCGGGTGGCACGGATATGAACTATCGCCTCCTCAGCAAGCTCCTCGGCCTGATCGCCAATCTCGTCGGCGGCACGATGGTCTTCAGCCTGCCTTGGGCGTTCCTGGAAGGCGATTGGTCGATGCCGCGGGAACGCGACGGATTCCTGGGGTTGGTCGCGGCCATCGCCGTCTGCCTGATCGTCGGGAGCATCCTCCGCCGTCTCGGCCGAGATGCCGAGGGGCAACTGTTCCGCAAAGAGGCGATGGCGGTCGTCGGGTTGAGCTGGGTCCTGGCCACCGTCCTGGGAGGATTGCCCTTCTGGTTCAGCGCCACCTTGCGAGCCCCTGACGTCCGCATGAGCCTGGTCGATTCCATGTTCGAATCCCAGTCCGGATTCAGCACCACCGGCGCCACCGTGCTCAGTGAGCTGCAGGATCCCGAGATGGTGCCTCGCTGCATCCTTTTCTGGCGGTCGAGCACGCACTATCTGGGCGGCCTGGGAATCATCGTGCTGTTTGTGGCCATTCTCGGGCAGGGCTCAGCGGGCAAGGCGCTGATGCGCGCCGAGATGCCGGGACCGAGCCACTCCACGCCCCAGGCTCGCATGCAGCACACGGCATGGGTCCTGTTCCTCATCTACACCGGTTTGAACGGCGTGATGGCCCTGGCTCTCTGCCTCCAGAGGATTCCCCTTTTCGATTCGCTCTGCCACGCCTTCGGGGCCATAGCCACCGGCGGGTTCAGCACCTACAACGCCAGCGTCGGGCACTTCACCACCGACCCGAATCTGAACGGCGCCATGATTGAGATGACGATTGTCGTCTTCATGATCCTGGCCGGCACCAACTTCATGCTGCTCTATTGGGTCCTCATCCGCCAATTCGGCCGACTCTTCGGCGACCTGGAATGGCGGACCTATGCGGCCATTATTGTGGTAGCTACCGCCGTCGTCCTGGCAGCCGGATTGGCGCACGGAGACTTCGATCAATACGGCACCTCCGATATCGCCGTCGACGGCGGGCGGGCCGAAGGATCGGAGGATTATCCCGTCTTTCGCGGCTTGCGGTATTCCCTGTTCCAGGTCGTGTCGATCATGACCACGACCGGGTTCTGCACCGACGAATTCGAGAAGTGGAACTCCCTCTCTGTCGGGCTGCTGCTCACGCTCATGTTCATCGGCGGCTGCGCAGGAAGCACGGGCGGCGGGATCAAAGTGATTCGCCATATTCTGTTCGTCAAAGTCCTGCGACTGGAAATCGAGCAGGCCTTTCACCCACGAGTTGTCCGCCCCCTGCGCATCGGCGGAGAACCGGTTGAAGACCAGTCTCTCCGCAAGAGCATCCTCGTCTACTTCAGCCTCGTGCTCCTGATTTTCGTGGCAAGCTGGCTATTCACCTTGGCCGTCGAACCCGACAGCACCTGGACCGCCTCGGGACACGATGTGGAACACAAGCTGATCGACAGCGCCAGTTGCGTCGCCGCCACGCTCAACAACGTCGGCCCGGGGCTGGGTGTCGTCGGCGCAAGACAGAACTACGGGGGGTTCGGCGTGCCCTCGAAGTTGCTCTTCATCTGGCTGATGATGCTCGGCCGGCTCGAGATCTTCGTGATCGTCGTGCTCTTCGTGCCGAGTTTCTGGCGCAGCCAGTAGCCCGGACTGGACTTGCCTTCTCCTCTCCGCGAGAATCAGGCGGAGAGATATCGGTCCATTGCTGAAGGGCGGAGTGAAGATGAAGAAGTCTCATGACGGTATGAACGAACTGTGGATCCTCGCGATCCTTGCCACGATTCTGGTCGGGAGGACAGACGCCGTGAACGGTGAGGATGCGAAACCGGCGGGACACTCCGTCCGAATCGATTGCGGCTTCCCGGGCGGCAATATCCTCGTCGATCGCATCGAAGGGGACGAGGTGTTCCTCAAGCAGGACCCTCGCGACACCGAAGGATTCTGGTTCTATTGGTCGTTTCGGGTCCGCGGAGCCCAGGGACGCCGCCTCACCTTCCGCTTCACCGACGGCAACGTGGTCGGAGTCCGCGGCCCGGCAGTCGGCCGCAATGACGGTGCGGCGTGGCACTGGCTCGACGATGATACGGTGACGCCGGCGTCGTTCGCCTGCGAATTCGCCGCCGATGACACGGCCGTTCGCTTCTGCCTGGCAGTACCCTATCAACGCACTCACCTCGACGCCTTCGTGAAACGCTACGCCGATCGCGATGACTTCCTGGTGGAGGAGCACGCCGTTTCGCGAAAAGGGCGTTCGGTGCCTCGGTTCCGCTTTGGCGATCTGGGTGGCGATCCGGAACATCGGGTCCTGTTGACGTGCCGCCATCACTGCTGCGAGATGATGGCCTCGTGGGTTCTGGAAGGCGTGATCGATTCCGTCCTGGCCGACACGGAACAAGGCAAATGGCTCCGCCAGCACGTCGAATTCCTCTGCGTGCCGATGATGGATTTCGACGGCGTCGAGGACGGCGACCAGGGCAAGAACCGCACGCCCCACGACCACAATCGCGACTACCTGGGCGAACCAATCTATCCCGAAGTCGCCGGCCTGAAGCAGCTCGTGCCCGAATGGTCCGGCGGACGTCTGCGCCTCGCCATCGACCTCCACTGCCCCTACATTCGAGGCGGCAACAATCAAGAGATCTTCTTCGTCGGGGGCCCTGACCAGAAGATGGCCGAACGCCTCGTGGCCTTCTCGCAGCTCCTGGTATCCGTACAAACGGGGCCGCTCAAGTACGACTCGAAGCACAACATCCCCTGGGGCCAATCCTGGAACAACATGATCGAAGCCCGAAGCTTCGGCCGCTGGGCCGCCCTACAGCCCGGAATCGATCTGGCCACGACGCTGGAGACCCCCTATGCAGATGTCGGCGGCAAGCCGGTGACGGTGGAATCGGCACGAGCCGTGGGCGCAGACCTGTCGACGACGGTCGAAAGGTGGCTGCGAGCGGGACGCGATTAGTGCAGATTGCTCACGACTGGCACACCGTGATTACTTCTCACGGTCGTTCAGAGGCAGCCGTCCGGCGGGGTTGTTTCAGTTGTCAGAGATCGAGGTGGGAGCGTGCTGGCGACTGGCTGATTTTATGTTGTGAAATGGTTGCGGGCTCGGTTGGCGGTTGGTGCACTTGTCGATCGATTGCTCCATCGAACAGGGCCAGTTATCGTGTTGTTTCGTAATGGTTTACGGCGTCGTCGGGTGCGCAGAATCAATTTGACTACCATGCAAAAGGGGGGACTGCTGTAGTTGGCAGTGCCTTGTCTAAGTTGAAGGCCTGCAAGGAGTTTGGTGAACGTTGGGGGCGGTTCGAGGAGAGGAATAGGAGAAACAACGTCGACGACCGTAGAAACCCTGCGGGTGGAAGTTGGTCAACGGGGAGCGGATTCTGCCAATATCGTGGGGTGGCGGGGGAGTAGTTGCGGATGTGGTGAATACGGCACGTGCTGCGCGGTCTGCATTGTTTGCCTTGTTGACATTGGTGCGAGAAGTTTTTTTGGGTGCTTTTGGCTCGCTTGGGGGGGCCGACATGGGGGGCGAGTTGTGGGAATCGGGCAGAATCGCATGGTCCGCCGGGTCGGACAAGACGCTGCGGGGTCTTTCCTGTATCTATACTGCCGTACACAGATACGATGTTATCAAGTGGAGAGGAAAAGTCAAGAGGTTTTTTGAACACCCCCGGATGAGTGAGAGGATGAGAGCGAAGGGGGGATTCGGTCGCAGCGGACGAGTTGACAGGGACGGGGGGACTCGGAACTGGGGATGTTGGACTATTGCATGGACGAGGAAGAGGGGCGGAACGCTGATCTTCTCTGATCCACGCTAATCAGGGCGGTTTCTGCGTACGAAGTGGGCCGGTGCTTGGATGGGTGGATTTGGAGGGGAAGTTGTTTTGAACAGGAGTTGACGGAGAGATCGGAGACGGGGATGCAGGCAGGGGGAATTTTTCGGGCAGGGGATTGGCTGCTGCTGGGGTGTTGGCGAGTGGTCTGTACGCTGACACAGGGCCACTTGGCCGAACATCTGGGCGATCTGGTCGCGGTAGGCCGCCTGGGCCGCTTTTCGGGTGCGGCCGAAATAGCTGAGCCACTCGGGACACAACCAGGCCGG
>Ga0209722_1000052_pt1 | contig 141068 bp, 99 predicted proteins | sample BioC12SIPDNA_2_FD_185745 | JGI IMG/M metagenome (GOLD analysis project Ga0209722, IMG submission 185745) | Anaerobic biogas reactor microbial communites from Washington, USA - Biogas_R1_A C12 SIP DNA (SPAdes) (version 2) | ecosystem: Engineered > Bioreactor > Anaerobic > Unclassified | place... | reverse complement strand
AATTTGGGTAAAATATAGAGAAATCCCGTAAAAACTCTTCGATTGGAACAATAAATCCTCAGATTTAGTGGTGAGAATTCACAAACGTGTTCTCACAAACCTTGAGAAGCAATTACGCAAAGGTCTTAAGTAGTAACTTGCTTTCGGGAGCACCCCTCCCTCCTTGATACCAAAACATCGCTTGGGCGTTTCGCCCTTGTTAGCCTCCCGCCCGCGGGCGGGTGCTTGAGGGGGATCGGACACCAAGGAAAGGTTCACGGGCCTGGGGCGAAGGCGGCTTCGAGCTCATTAGTGTTTGAAATGTAACGCCAAGCGGGGGACAGTTTTGGCTAAACCAGCTTGTTTTTTCGCACAAAATTTTCCAGGAATTGAAATGGATCTGCGGTGAAAATCATCAGGAAGATGGGCAAATAGTTCCCGGAAACAGCCCCCATTCCTCTTTTTCATTGACAAAAAAGAGGCAGCCGAATTTTGTATTAAATTGATATAGTTTCTTTACTGGATATTATAAAGGCTTCAGAATTGGAGAACTTATGAAGATTTTAATCACCGGAGGAGCCGGCTTTATCGGCTCCCACCTGGCGGAAAAATTGCTCAAGGAAGGCCACGAGGTCCGGATTGTGGACAATCTTTCCACCGGCCGGCTGGACAACATCGAATCCCTGAAAGGGAACAGCAGCTTTCGCTATAAGATCGGAAGCATTTTGAACCGCGAGCTTTTGGAAAAAAAGATGGATGGCGTGGATCAGGTTTACCATCTGGCCGCCGCCGTCGGCGTGAAATATATCATCGAAAATCCGCTGCTTTCGCTGAAAACAAATATTGTGGGCACAGACAACGTCTTGGAACTTGCAAACAAATATAAAGCCAAAGTCCTGATCACCTCCACCTCCGAAATTTACGGCAAAAACGAAAAAGTTCCCTTTTCCGAGGAAGACGACCGCATTTTGGGCTCCACCCACATCAGCCGCTGGGGCTACAGCGACAGCAAGGCCATCGATGAATTCATGGCTTTGGCATATTTTCGGGAAAAGAGGCTGCCGGTGGTGATCGTGCGTTTGTTCAACACCGTGGGACCGCGACAAACCGGACAATATGGCATGGTGCTGCCAAAATTCATCAAGTCAGCGCTTTTGGATCAGCCCTTGGTGGTCTATGGTTCGGGCAAGCAAACCCGCTGTTTTGCAGATGTTTCCGACGTGGTGGATGCGCTGATCAAACTGATGAACACTCCGCATTGCGAGGGCGAAATCTTCAACATTGGCACCACGGAATCCATTTCCATCGAAGACCTTGCCAAAAAAGTGCGGGAAATGTGCAAAAGCAAGTCCCGCATCGAATATATGAGCTATGAAGATGCGTTTGAAGAAGGTTTTGAAGACATGATGAACCGGATGCCAAACCTTGACAAAGTAAAAGAATACATCGGCTATGAGCCACGTTTGAATCTGAACGACATCATCAGCCGGATGATTGAATACTATGAAAAATAAACTGATATTGGCCGTTATGCTTGCTCTGGCTTGTGTTTTGAGCGCACAAACCCTGCCTCAGAATTTGGTGCAAACCTTCATTTCGGTGAACGTGACCGGATTTGTGGCAAACCCGGGAACCTATCAGCTCAGTTCGCTGAGCCGGGTCTCCGATGCCATCAGGATGGCGGGGATTTCTCAAACAGCCGTTCAAGCTCAGCCCACACTTGAGTTTCGCAGATTGCAGCAGGCCGCGCGAGATTCGCTTTTTGAGAACTATCAGGGCTTGCGCAGCGTGATGCTGGTCCGCGGAAGCCAGGTTCGTTCCTACGACCTGATGAAGTATTTGCGCGCCGGGGATTTGGAGCAAAATCCATTGCTCAAGGATGGCGACCTCATCCGGGTGCCGCCTCTGGAAACCTCGATCAGCATTTTCGGCGAGGTGTATTTCCCTGGGGAATATGAATTTGTGCCCGGAGATCGGCTTTCCGATATTTTGGAACTTGCCCAAGGGTTCACACTGGCGGCGGATCGTGCTTCTGTCAGCATCTACCGCTATCGGGACAACTCTCCCGAGTTCGACATCCTGCAAGTCAACCTGAAAAGCCAGCCCGCATCCGAGGTTGTTCTGAAGCCCCACGACCGCATCAGCGTTTTTGCAGACAGCGAACACCGTCGGGCTTGGAAAATCACGGTGGAAGGGGATGTTCGCGCTCCGGGCGAATATCTGGTTGATGAAAACACCACTCTCTATGATGTTCTGCTGCTTTGCGGCGGTCCCAGTTCGCGCGGAAATCTGCGCAGTGCCGTGTATGCAAACCGGGCTGCCGTGGAAGAGCCGGATTTGGAACTCCAGCGGATCCTCAACAAAGAGATCACGAATATGAACTCCATGGAGTACTATTATATGCTGAACCAGATCCGTCAGTTTCCGGGACGCTATTCCGTTGATGTTTCGCTCACTTGGGAAAGCAAGGGCGCCGAGGCCAATCCATATTTGCGGGATGGCGACTACCTTTTTGTGCCCAAGCAGATGGAAATGGTGGAAGTTAGCGGTCAGGTGGTGAATCCCGGCCTCATTCCTTGGGTCAAGGGTGAAAACTATGAATATTACATTCGCAAGGCCGGTGGTTACACGAATAACAAGCGTTCTGGGGGAACCCGCGTGATCAGCGCCGCCAGCGGAAACTGGATCAAACCCTCCAAAAAGATGGAAATGAACCCCGGCGACAAGATTTACGTTTCGGAAAAGGCTGCATTCGACAACTGGACCCGCTTCAAGGACGTGATGTTGATTGCAACCCAGGTGATGACAATTTTCCTTGGCATCCGCACTCTCACACACTAAAGGAGATAGAATTTTGAAAATACCAATGCTCGACCTGCACGCTCAATATGAAACATTGCTGCCTCAAATTCGCGCTGCGATGGATAAAGTGATGAGCGAACACAACTATATCATGGGACACCAAGTGAAGGAATTTGAAGACAAAATGGCCAGCTATCTGGATGTGAAACACGCAATTGGCTGCGCTTCCGGAACGGACGCCCTGGTTTTGGCGATCAAAGCCTTGGAATTTGGTCCCGACGATGAAGTGATCACCACGCCTTTCACTTTCTTTGCCACGGTTTCATCCATCTGGAGAAACGGCGCCAAGCCGCGGTTTGTGGATATTGACCCCAAAACCTTCAACCTTGACCCGGATCAGATCGAGGCTGCCATCAATTCCAAGACCAAGGCCATCATGCCAGTGCATCTTTTCGGCCAATGCTGCGATATGACCCGCATCATGGAAATCGCGAATAAGCATGGGCTGAAGGTGATCGAAGACAACGCTCAAGGCATTGGCAGCACTTGGGATGGAAAAATGAGCTGCAGCTTCGGCGATATTGGCACGCTTTCCTTTTTCCCCAGCAAAAATCTGGGCGCCATGGGCGACGGCGGAATGTGTCTCACAAACGATGACAAGCTTGCCGCCAGGCTGCGGCAGTTGCGCGTCCACGGTGAAGGTCCGAAATATTATCACAAATGTGTGGGTTTGAACAGCAGGCTGGATACGATTCAAGCCGCCATTTTGGATGTCAAGCTGGATCATATGGCTGCCTGGAGCGAAGGTCGGCGCAAAAATGCGGACTTTTACAACCGCCATTTGGCAGAGGTTTCGCAGGTGAAAACGCCTTACATCGCGCCGCAGGCTGAATCCATCTACAACCAATACACCCTGATTTGCGAAGATCGGGATGGCTTGCTTAAACATCTGAAATCAAAGGACATAGGCTGTGCGGTCTATTATCCTCTGCCTCTGCATTTGCAGGAGTGTTTCACAGAACTTGGCTACCAAAGAGGTGAAATGCCAGTGTCTGAGGAAATGGCGGAAAAAGTGCTGTCCATTCCCATCTACCCAGATCTCACGGAAGAGCAAAAACTCTATGTGGTCGCTGCCATCAAAGAATATTACCAAAGAAGGTAACTATCATGAATATAGTCGTTTGCATCAAGCAGGTTCCCAATACAACCGAAATTAGAATTGATCCGGTTACAAACACCCTGGTTCGCGAAGGGGTGGAAAGCATCCTCAATCCCTTCGACACCTATGCCATCGAGGAAGCTGTGCGCCTCAAGGAAGAGCATGGCGGAAAAGTCACCGCTGTGTGCATGGGTCCGCCCCAAGCCGAGGAAACCTTGCGTGAAGCGGTTTCCCTGGGTGTGGATGAGATCATTTTGCTCTCCGACCGGCGTTTTGCCGGAGCGGATACCTGGGCCACCAGCCTCACTTTGGCTGCGGCGATGAAAAAGATTGGCGATTTTGACCTCATCTTTTGCGGACAGCAGGCCATCGATGGCGACACAGCCCAGGTTGGACCCGGAATTGCGGCCCATCTGAACCTTCGCCAAGGTTGCTTTATCCGCAAGATTGAAGCGCTCACGGATTGCTCCGTGACCGTGCAGCGCCTTTTGGAAGACGGTTTCGACCGCCTGCAACTGAAGCTTCCCGCCGTGATCACGGTGGTGAAGGAAATCAACAATCCGCGGCTGCCTTCCCTGCGCGGAAAACGCAATGCCCGGAATGCTGAATTGAAGGTTTGGAACGCTGATGACCTGGGTTTGGACGCCAAGGAAATCGGCTTGAACGGTTCACCCACGCAGGTGATGAAGATCTTTACACCAAAACACGAAAAACAAACCGAGGTGTTCACAGTTGAGGCTCAGGAAGCGGCTGAGCTCATTGTTGATCGCTTGAATCGCTTCACTTTGGGAGGATGACCTTGCAAACTCTGTTGGCTTATCCAAACATTGATCCCAACCTGTTGAGTTTTTCGCTCTTTGGCAGGGATCTGGCCATCCGCTGGTATGGCTTTTTGTATGTGCTCAGTTTCATTTTGGGCTACATCTTCTATCGCCGCCTTTTGAGAATGCGCGATGTGAAAGTGACCCGCGATCAGTATGAAGGCATCATTTTTGCCATCATGCTGGGCGTGATTCTGGGCGGCAGGCTGGGCTATGTGTTTTTCTACAATTTGCCTTGGTATCTGAAGCATCCGCAGGAAATTCTCTTTGTTTGGGAAGGCGGGATGAGCTTTCACGGCGGCGCTTTGGGTGTGATCATTGCCACCTGGATCTATCTGAAACGGCAGAAGCTAAGCTTTTACAAACTGGCAGATCCCGCCATGCCTTTGGTGGCGATCGGTTTGGGCTTGGGGCGCCTGGGAAATTTCATCAATGCAGAGCTTTGGGGCAGCGAGACCAGCCTGCCCTGGGGTATGGTTTTTCCCAGCGATCCCGAAATGCTTGTGCGCCATCCCACCCAGCTTTACGAGCTTTTCCTGGAAGGTATCGTGCTCTTTGTGGTCAGCATGGTTTTGCTCAAAAAGTGCAAAAAAGAAGGCTTGGTCTTTTGGAATTTCATCGGACTCTATGGAATTTTCCGCTTTTTGGTGGAATTTGTGAGGGTTCCTGACAGTTTGGAAGTATATGATAAGTACGGATACCTGTTTGGGTTCATGACCATCGGCCAAATCTTGAGCACTTTGATGGTTGTGGCAGCTGGCATCGGCATCTGGAATCTGTATAAAAAGAAAGCCTAAGGGAGACCAAATGAAACGCTTGCTTTTGGGCCTGACGCTTGTTTTGGCCATTATGATCAGCTCTTGTGCCTCGATCAAAACCGTTGACAGAATGGCACTGTTGCGTATGGAACTGTCACGCTGGCAGGATTTTAAGGCAGACGGCGTGATCAATGTCAACTATATGGGGCTTGCCCTGCGCAAGATGTTTGTATTGAACAAATCTCAGGAAGCCATGCGCCTGGACATCGTTGACGGCGGCGCATTTGGGATCAGCCCAAGTCCTTTGATCTCCATATACTTGGCAGACTATCTTGCCGTGGATTCACCCCTGGTTCCACAGCTTCAAGCCCTGGCTCAAGCCGGCATCGGCGGCGGAGAATATCTGAGCCTGCTTGGCGATCCGGATGCCCTGGTGAAAAAGTATGGAAGCCTGATTGCGGAAGACAACACACTGGATCTGGATGGTGTGATCATGGCATTTTCGCCTGCGATGAAGCTGATGAATATCAAGGATGAAAAATCCGGTGCAGCCGTGGATTTTAGCTATACCTCCAAAGGCGACCCGGACAAAGTGGTCATTCGCATGGGAAAAAGCGGATCCATGGAATTGCTGGTGGATTCCATCAAATATGGTGCCGCTGAGGTTGCACCTCTGCCGCGTCCCAAGGAAAACAGCGGCGGCTTTGAGATTCCCGGTTTCCTGAAAGACTTTTTGAACAAGCCATGATCAGCCGCTACAGTTTGCCCGAGATGGAACGGGTCTGGACCCAGCAAAACCGCTATGAATGCTGGCTGGAAGTGGAACTGGCGGCAGCCCGGGCCATGCACGAACTGGGCGTGATCCCGGATGAAGATTGGCAGGCAATTTCGGAAAAAGCTGACTTTTCCTGCGAACGCATTGAAGAAATTGAGGCCGTCACACGGCACGACGTGATCGCATTTCTCACCAATGTGGCGGAGCATGTTGGCCCTGCATCGCGCTGGGTCCATTTTGGCATGACCTCTTCGGACACTCTGGACACCGCCACAGCCCTGCAGCTCAAGCAGTCCGGCGAATTGATCCTGGCGGAGATGCACCGTTTGGCTGAAATCCTGAAGCTGAAAGCCCGTGAGCATCGCAGAACTTTGTGCATGGGACGCTCGCATGGGATTCATGCTGAACCCACCTGCTTCGGGCTCAAATTTGCGCTTTGGTACGAAGAAACCCAGCGCAATATTGAGCGCCTGCAGGACGCCATCGAGACCGTTGCAGTTGGCCAATTCAGCGGCGCAGTGGGCAACTTTGCCCATCTTGAGCCGCGTGTGGAAGAACTGGCCTGCGAATATCTGGATCTGAAGCCGGCAAAGGTTTCCACCCAGGTGCTGCAGCGCGACCGTCATGCCTTTTTCATGAATGTGCTAGCTCTGATCGGCAGTCTGATGGAAAAAATCGCCCTGGAGATCAGGCATCTGCAACGAACCGAAGTATTGGAAGCGGAGGAAAGCTTCGCACGCGGGCAGAAAGGATCTTCCGCCATGCCCCACAAACGCAACCCCATCATCAGTGAACAGCTTTGCGGTCTGGCGCGGGTCTTGCGCTCGAACGCCCTTGCCGCAATGGAAAACAACGCCCTTTGGCACGAACGTGATATTTCGCATTCCAGTGTGGAGCGCATCATTTTGCCGGATTCCTGCATCCTGACCCACTATATGCTGGCAAAAACCTGCAGGCTGGTTTCGGATCTGGTTGCCTATCCAGAGGCGATGCGCGCGAACCTGGAACTCACAAACGGTCTTGTCTTTTCCCAAGCGTTGCTGCTGCATCTCACTCAAAAAGGGCTGTCGCGCGAAGACGCCTATGCCTTGGTGCAGGATGCCGCGATGAAATGCTGGGAAAGCGGCAGACCTTTTCGGGATCAAGTTTTGGAAGACAGCCGCATCACCGGGCTGATTCCTGAATCCCAATTGAACGACATTTTCAACTACGATCGCTATCTGCGGCATGTGGATACGATCTATAAGCGCTGCGGGATCATCTGAATCCCCTAACCCTTTAAAACAAGGAGTTTGCAAAATGAAAAAGCTGATATTTTTGGCCCTGGCATTGGGAATGCTGCTTCCCATTGCCTTGGCAGCTCAAACCTACAAGATCGAAGGTCTGTGGTATGACGCAGACAAACAGATCAAAGTACAATTCTACGAAACAAAAAGTGGCGTGTATGAAGGCAAAATCGCTTGGCTGAAAGAACCGAATGAAAACGGTAAACCCAAGGTGGACAAGGATAATCCGGATAAAAGTCTTCGCAATCGTCCACTTTTGAACCTGGTATTTATTAAAAACCTCAAATCCAAAGGCAAGAATAAATATGACGGCGCCACTGTTTACGACGTCTCCTCCGGCAACACATATTCCGCAAAAGTGGAATTGACCGGACCAAACACGATGAAACTGCGCGGTTTCCTCGGAGTTTCTTTGCTTGGCAGAACCGAAACCTGGACACGCGCAAATTGATTGAAATGTTAAAGGTGGCAGGTGTGGCATAAACACCACGCCTGTCACCAAATACCGAAATATATGCAAAAACAACAATATCTGATCTCCGACCCCGACGAACTTCGCCGGATCAAATTTGCCCAGTTCAGGGTGCAGGTGCCGATCTTGATCGTGTTGGCGCTCGCAATCATCTTGGATAGGATCTTTCACGGTGCTGGCAACTGGATTTATGGCATTTCACTTGCTCTGGCCATCGGAGCACTGGTTGCTTATTTCTTTGTTGGACTTTGTTTCAGGTTTCGCCAACGCATTCCGATGCCTTCAGAAGACGCGCTGCTTTCACCGGTTGAGGGAAGAATCTCGCGCATCGTGCACGACGGCAACCATACCCTGCTCACCATTCGCAAAGGCATTTTCGACAGCGTGGAGCTTCGCAGCCCGCATGAGGATTGCAAATTGGAGGATGGAATGCTTTGGCTGGAAACCCCGGCTGGCAAAATCCAATTTAGGTTCAGTTTCCAACGGATACAATGGTTTGTGGAGCCGGATATGAAAGCCGGAAACCTCATCGGCATGGTGGTTGGAAATGGCAGCTGCACTGTTGTTTTGCCCGGCAAGCCGGAGCTCACTTTGCAGGAACGGGAAGCTGTGAAAGCAGCGGAAAACCTCGCGGAACCGGAAGTTCTAAGCTTATACGGATTAACGGATCAAACTGAATAATGGGTAAAATATGAAAACCAATTCAAGGTTCCTGAAATTTATCGGTTTTTTGGCATTCGTTGTGTTGGTTTTGGCTGCCTTGGGCTGTGCGCTGTTGGGACCCTCCATTCAGAGCGACACCGTGGAAGAACCCGACATCAACGAGGCTTCCGGACTGGCTTCCAGCATCAAAACACCCGGTTTGCTTTATACCCACAACGATTCCGGGGGCGAAGCGGCTGTTTATGTTTTGAACAAACATGCCCTGATGCCGGCTGTGATCGTGTTGGATGGGGTGAAAAACCGGGATTGGGAAGACATCTCCACCTGCATCGACCCCAAAGATTCCAAACCCTATGTCTATGTTGGAGATATCGGCGACAACAATGCCAATCATACCTCTTCTTTCATCTACCGTTTTGAAGAGCCTGAGATATTGGACACTCTGATCACCATCTCCAAAATTGATAAGATCGAATTCACTTATGAAGACGGTCCCCGCGATGCGGAAGCGCTTTTCGTGGACCCTCTTTCCGGCGACATCTATGTTATCAGCAAACGTGACGAAAACAGCGGAATCTACCGCCTTCCATACCCTCAAAGCTTTTCGGAAAGCATTGTGGCAAAGCGCATTGGTCAGCTTCCATACAGTTGGGTGGTGGCAGCAGACATTTCTCCATCCGGAAAACACATTTTGGTGAAAACATACACAAACATCTATCGCTACACACGCAAAGCAAACCAAAGCATTGCGGAAGCTTTAAGCACCAAGGGAAAAATCATGCCCTACAAGCTTGAACCCCAGGGCGAATCTGTGGCATTTGACGAAAAAGGAAAAGGATATTTCACCATCAGCGAACGCTTGGGCGAAACGCCGGTGGAACTGTATTATTATAAATAAGATGGAGAGGTCTGTTGATCGCCTGAAACAAACATTTCATGGCAGTCAAACATCTTGATGTGATTCGCATATCAGGGTAATTCTAAAATAAGGGGCATCCGAGAGTATAATCTTTTCTTCAAGCAATTGTTATTTAAATACTTGACAGGCATCCGGGCATTGTGAAAATAGTATTCGGAGGTTGATTGCCAAATATGGTTTTACCTAAGTGTTTGATAAAAAGATGTTTGCAGTCGCGGCTTTTTGCCGAGGGGACGATCTGGGTCCCCGCAGGCAAGAAGCAACCCGACTTGACGGGCATGCTTTTTTGCATATATAAGATACGGAGAGGGAAAAAATCAACAAACAACATTCATCGCACATCAAAACCAAAATTTATCCCGCCGTATAGAGAAGAAACAAGCATTAGAACAAGGAGCAAAAATGAAGAAATTTCTTGTGTTAATGGTACTATTGTCGCTCTCGATGGCTGTGTTTGCGCTTAGAAGTATTATCAGAACCGGTCCGTTTGAAATGGACACCGTGGATCCTGAAGTAACATTGTTTTCCCCGGTGGGCGGGGAACAATGGCTCAGTGGAAGCTGCCAGGAAATACTTTGGGAAGCATCAGACACCAATCTGGAAATTGACCCCATATATATTTTCTATGTCTTTGGAGAAGGGGATGATGATCTCTCTCCAGTGGTTTTGAACAACCACAATTCAGGAAATTATATTTGGGAAGTCCCGGAAATTAACTATCCCATTGCCAGCATAGTTGTATTTGCCAGAGATATTTTTGGGAATGTTGGATACGATTTTTCTGAACCCTTGGCTCTGGTGGGTCAAAAACCCGAAGTCCCAAGCGGGTTGAGGCTGGAAATTGTGAACACTGATGACGTTCTTATCAGTTGGGATCCGGTGGAATACACAATCTATGGAACCAGCATTGTTCCCGACGGCTACATCGTTGGATATTGCCAACAGCCCTATACGGACGATGAAATCGAGTATGAAATTTTGGAAGATGTGACAGAGGGAACTTCCTGTCTTCACGAAGGAGTTGCTGCAAGCCTCGGTCGCATGTTCTACAAGGTGCTGGCGTATAAACAAACTCCAAGTTGCGAAGAGCCTTCCAAAAATGGCAGCCTTCCAGCTTCGTTGGAAGCCAGTATTAAACGTCTTTTCAAAAATAAACTGGTGGGAGGTTTGAAATGAAAAAGATCCTTCTATCTCTGCTGATCATGGCACTCATTTATGCAATTTTTGCTGAAATTATTGTGGAACAAAATTTTGAAAACAGTGTTCAGGACACTTGGGACTATGTTGCCGATCCTGTGGTTACGGATCCATACTATTGGGGAATCTGGAGTTCAGCCCAAGGTGGTCCAAACCCAACAGATGGAACCTACTATTGGCGTGCTCACATGCAGGACACCAGGATAGCAAGTCTCACATTCGAAAATGTTGAATTGGAACCTGGGCAGTGGCACAAGATCATCATGACTTACTGGACTCAAAATTTGGAACCTGGTGTGGATCAGTTTAAGATATGCGTGGAATATGATGAAGGTAATAACTGGGATAACTGGAGAAATATAACTATCTATGAAGGGGTGGAACAATGGATGCCTTTTATTGTAAACATCCCCCCTGAGGCCAGCACGGTAAGAATGAAATTGCTCGCCAAATTTAATGGATTAAACAGCAGTAAATATGCTTATTGGGATAATATTTCAATTAGAACATACAGCATACCATTACCCCCACTTTTTAGCAACAGCCCAAGTCCAGTTGTTAGCCAACGAACTGATGGATCAAAAATTGTAGATATATATTACGACATGGGGAATCTTAGTCGTGATGTGGTCAGCGTCCAAATGATGGTATCTTTGGATGGTGGTCATAGATATGATTATATCCCTGATCCTGCCAACTTGAGTGGCGATATTGGTGAATTTGTGACACCTGGAATGGGACGACACATCATTTGGAATGCAGGAGCTGAGGGAATTGATTTCGATAATAATAACTATACGATACAACTTATCGCAGATAATGACTTGATGCCGGTTCCGGACGACTTTGTATATGTGGAAGCTGGAACCATCTATCCAGATGATGAAGCCCATTCCAATGGTTTAACTTCTCGCTCTTTATACGTGGGGAAATTCGAAGTTACCCAGGCTGAGTTCGAAGAAGTGATGGGATACAATCCTTCTCTTCATCAAGGTGACCCAAACAGACCTGTGGATAATGTAACTTGGTTCAATGCAATTGAGTATTGTAACAGACGAAGCCTTAAGGAAGGTCTTTTCCCCACTTATAGATATAGCATACAGTTGGGATTTTTTGACTATATACACTATGGATTTGATCCTGATAACTGGCCGGAAGGCTGGGATTCTGATGACGCCAACCAAGGGAATATCAAGTATACCTTTTTATTTGGTGAATTTGGATATCATCTGCTTTCTGAAGAAGAGTGGGAGTTTATCGCCCGCGGTGGCATTGATTCCGAAGGATATCAGTTCAGCGGAAGTGATAACTTGAGTGATGTTGCCTGGCACTACGGCAACAGCGGCGCTCAATCTCATCCGGTTGGTGAAAAAGATCCCAACGAACTTGGTGTTTTCGACATGAGTGGAAATGTTTGGGAATGGTGTTGTGAATTTCGCCCTCTTAAACCTTTGAAGGGTGGCAGCCACTTGTATTCGGAAGAAGAGTGCGATCCTGGACATGAGCTTTACATGAATCCAACTTACTCATCAGGTGATGTTGGCTTCCGAGTTGCCAGAGGAGTAAAAAATACTGAAATCTACGACGATGATAAATAAATGAAAAAGTCATAAAACAACTAACCATTGGGAGCGCCAGCCACAGTTTACCAGGTTTGGCGCTCCTTCTTTTTCCCTCAATCTTATCTTCCCGGAAGGGCAGTCTAAATCGAACTAAACCAAACTGTCCAGATGCCTCCTTCCTTGAGCCCCAAAGGTCAATTTGTCAGCGGATCCCCCTCAGCCACCCGTCCAAGATCGGGTAACTTACGGGAGCGAGACGGGAGGCTAATTTGGACGGCTCAAGGTGGAAGAGGATCGGAGCTCAGGTGTGGACAGGCTTGGTAGGGGAAATCTATATACTCAACGCTTTTTTTGAGACGCATTTTTGAAGTCCGGTTCATTTTTCATCAAAACGGAGTGCCAGAATTTGTGCAAACGCCTCATGGTGCCAGCTTTGCTCTGAAAAAACCAAGACCATAGGGGCGGTGAATCGAGGGACTTGATCGAGGAGTTGGCTGTCGAAGTAGGCGCCCTGACCCATAATATCCGGCAGAGCTTGGAAAAACCGGTAGATCTTTTGCTGGCATAACAGGTGCAGTTTTGTGGCAAGATTTTTTGAGCCAATGATGCTGTGATGGTATTTCCCGGTGCTGTAGGTGCGTCCTCGCCCCGCCCAAATCTTTTGCCATCCGCCTTTTTCATCCGGAAACGCCAGATAGCAGCCTGAAATATCATGATCCAAGGCACCGTAGTTGTAGAGTTTAAAGGAACTGAACTCCGCCTTGCCATGGCCTTGGACGATCTCCACCTGGATGATCAGAACCGGGAGATCAGCTCTGATGAGAAAATGCTGTTTCCAGATCATGCCCTTCAGAGGTTCGAACCCGGTGACTTCGGTTTTGATGGAGATGCCTTCCCAGGGGTTGCCCCAATTGTCCTGCAGCGTGCTAAAATCCGCGGTGTGCCGGTCTTTTTGCAAATCCTTCAAACCGATATTTCGTGGCAGGCAATACAAGCCGCCCAAAAAGGGATTGGAGGTGCCGCGAGCCTCGAAATTGGGGAAGGCGCTGTCCAACCATTCATGTTCCTGGTGAACCAAAGAAACCAAGCTTGGCAGGGTGGAATCCTTTGGCGCGGAGATCTTTATGCAGCCGTTGTCCAAAACCAGCATGGGCACGGGTTTGGATTCGTCAACAAAGCGCTTGATCTGATTGCGGGAGTGCAGCACAACCTGCTCACGTTCAAGTGTGTATATGGGTTGAGCCAAGTCGCAGGAAAGCTTTTCCATGACCTTTTTGCTGTCTGCAGTCAGATTGAAGATTTGTTCTCTCAAGTTCTCTTCCCGGGAGGGTTCGGCTTTGCCCAAAACATCGCCAGAGCTGTTTTTCAGAATGATTTCACCCGCCAGCGCCGAATCTCGCCGCTGTAGCAATTTAGCTTCGTAAGTATCGTCAACACAGGGGTTACCGTTATTTATAATAAGTCCCAGAGTGGGGTGGATGGTTTCGGGCTTCAGATATCGGTTACAAGCCAGAATACGCAGTTGGTTAGGGGTTTTGAACGCATCAATCCAGAGCCTGATCGGTCCGGCGGTTTTGTCTTCTTTTTCCCATATTTCATTCAGATCGATTTCCCAAGCCAGCCACCAACGATCGAGGCTGAGCTTGTCCTCTGAAGACCAAAGCGCCGCCATAGTTGAATCTTCGGAGCGGGAAAAAAACCAGTTCGAATCCGCATCCAAGGGCGGCATGCTTTCAAGTTCTGCATCAAACTGATCTTTTTCGAGACCGATGATTTTACCGCCACTTTGATATGTGGCAGCAGTGCTATCCAATCCTATGTGCAAGAGGGCTTTAAGCTTACTGTCTGGTGGTATTTTGAGGATTTTCAGGCTGTATTCCAGAAGACCGTCTGGAAAAAGCGTGTAGATGAGGGCAAATTCCAGTCCCGGGTTCTGTTTGCTGGCAAATTTCAGTTCCAAGCGGTTAGCTTTGCCCAGCTCTGATACTTCTACCGAAAAGGGTTCCTCGCTTTCGAATTCATCGATGTAGGGCATGCCAATACTGGGCGGTATGAAGTTTATAAAGGCACCTTGATCGGATTGGAAATAAGCCATGTTGCGATTATATGTTTGCCAAATAAAAAGAGTGTAGGCTCCGTTCAAGAGTTGGAATTTGCCTGGAATCACGATCTGGTGTGATGAGCCGAGCATGGGCAGAAAAACCAATGGCTGTATGTGGAAAACTATCTGTTTTCCCTTGTGGGGATAGGCTTTAACTTCAACCTGGGGCGCGTAGATGGAAGCCGCGGAAAGACAGAAATCCAAGGGCAGAAAGCTTTTTTCATGGGCTTCCAGGCGGATTTTGTGGCGGTATTTTTGCAATTCGACTCTTTCATCCTGGGGAAAATTAATCTCGAAATCGCAGGGCACAGGAAAGCTATTTTCCAAGTTCAAAAACATCCGGCTGGGACGTCCGGGAAGATGAGAAAACATTTCCCTGGAGAGTTTCAGATTCAGGGGATAGTTGATTTTCAATCCGGTTTTAAGCTCCATGCTGCGACCGTTGATGGTGATCTTGCTGCAAAGACCTGGCAGGGCTTCCCATTCTGAAGCTTCGGCTTCGATGGGATCGATGAAGAAGGTGGTGGAAATCTCACGGAGGTCTTGGATCTCGTCTTCAAAGTCAAGCTCATGCTGCACCTGTGCATCTGAATGGCCTTCCAAACGCAGATGCAAAGGCTTTCCGCTTTGATTGCGAACCTGATAGACGGCTTGGTATTCAATGCCAAAAACCGGTTCGGACTCCGTGATGAGGGTTTGGATTTCAAAATCTTGGGTGGCAAGGCGCACGATGCCCCTGCCGCGCTTTTCCACTGTGACTTCCAGCTTTTTACCATCCTTTTCCCAAACGTAGTCATAAAGCTCAAACCCCTTTTCCAGCCTGCCATCGGGGACGCTTTCCAAGACGCGGTGAAGGTCGTCGTACCAATCAAAATACTCGAACCAGGGTTTCAACAGCTCGTTTTTCATCAGCCCGGGCAGAAAATTCATCAGATGGGTGGCATTGGCTTCCATGTTTTCCCAAAAGAAGCCGCATTTTTTATACAGCGGCATGGCTTTCAAGTTTCCCGGCCAGGTGAAAAGGTCGATGCGGGCATAGCCCAATTCAGCAGCGCGGAGAACGCAGCGCTTAACCAGCTCTTTGCCAATGCCCTGCCCGTGGCGGGAGGGAATTACATTCAGCATTTCGATGTAAGCCACGCCCCGCTCTTCCTGGTAGTTGCAAAACGCTACATATCCGATCACGGCGTCGCCTTCCATTGCCAGCCAGATATTCAGATGGGATGAGTTTTCAAGTTCCTTCAGCACCTTGGCTTCGCTGGAATCCCAAAATCTGCCCAGCCAGCCTTCGGTGCTGCGATTCCACATATCCGCAATGGCTTTGGCGTGGCGCGGTTCATATTCCACATAGTTAATTTGCTTCATCATTTCTCCTTGAGAAAAATTCGGTGGGTTCGGGCTATGGCAGGTCCACAAACAGCAAGCCCGGAGTCATAAGTTCTTTGGATGCAACAGGTTTACCATCTTTGACATACCAAGCTCCGCCGCAATAAACATGGCCGTCCTCGATTCTGCCATCCAAAACGTTGACCACCGCCACCGGGGCGTCAAACTTGGCATATTCAGACAGATACCAGGGAAATTCAAGCTCGTCCCACTGCCTTTGGATATCGGTGCCGAAAGGATATGCCCGCGCCAGGATGTGCAAAACCAGATCCGGTTTTTGCGCGGCTGTTTCCTTGGCGAGTTCTTCCATAAAAAGATCCCCGCAGATGAGAACAGCGATTTTTCCCCAAGGTGTGTGAGCAATCCCCAAGTCTTTGCCACATCGATAAATATCTTGATCCGCATTGGAGGTGAGCCAACCGGGGGAAATCCTTCTGTAATGGAGGCTGGTTTCGCCATCGGGGTTCAAAAGCAGGAAGCTGTCGAATATCCGATTTTTCTCGCTTTCCAAAAAGCCAAAACCCACGCCGATATTATGTTTTCTGGCATAACCCCGCAATTTCTCAATATACGCAGAGTCGAGCGCGACAGATTTGGAAATGTCTGCCTCTGGCTTGCCTTGGATATCGATCCCGCCCAGGGTTGCTTCGGGAAAAACGATCAAACTGCAGTTTGCTTCTGCCGCCTGGTCGATGTATTCCACCATCTTTTGGTAGGCGACATCAAGATCCTCGATCAGCGGAAAAACCGCAAGGGCAAGTTTTGGCACAATTCCTCCCGGAGCTTAAATGCCGCGTGTAAATCAGATTTGCTGGGCTACCTCACAGCGTTTTTTGGTAGAGCCTGAATTTTTTGTAGATCACCGAGCCGGAGCGTTCCATTTCCGCGCGCATGGATTCGTTGTGTTCCATGATGTGGTGGCTGTCAACAATCTTGAATCCTGCATCCAAAGCGGTTTTCATTTGTGAGTAGCCGATCAGGATGTCCACTCCGCGGCCGCGATATTCTTTTTTTACTGCTCCCAGCAGACTGTCCAACTGGGTGCTGGTCTTTGAGGCATTGAGAATGTGCATGAAGCCAAATGGGAACAGGCGTCCACGCGCTTTTTGGAGCCCGGGTGAAAAGTTCGGAATGCTGATCATGAATCCGATCAATTCTTTTTCCGGTGTTTCCACGCCTTTGATGAAACGGGGGTCCACCATCATCATGAAGCGCTTTGCCAGATGCTCCATATCTCCTTCAGAGAGAGGGGAATAGCCGTAAATTTCGTCGAAGGATTCGTTCATCAGCTTGAAAACGGGCTTGATGTAGGGCTTGATTTCGCGCTTGGATTTGAATTCTTTGAGATTGAAAAGCTTGCTGCGGCTGTAGCGTTCAAACATTTTTGCATAGAGCGGGGTGAGGGATTTGGCGATGTCCATTTTATAGACAAACCAGTCCAATTCCTTGCCATAGCCGAGCTTATCCATATATTCGTTCATGATGGGCGTGTTTTGATAGCATGAAATGGTGGGGTTTTCATCAAAGCCCATGTAGATGAAGCCTTCGGGGTCTTCCTCGGTGAAGCCCATGGGCCCCACAATCTTTTTCATGCCGCGCTGGCGTCCCCAGTCTTCGGCAAAATTCACCAGGGCTTTCACCACTTCAAAGTCGTCGATGGCATCGAAAAAACCGAAGCGGCAGGTCTTGTCGCTGGCATATTCGTTGTATTTGTGGTTTATGATGGCAGCCACGCGTCCCACGCATTTGCCATCTTTCCAAGCCAGCCTGTATTCCGTATCACAATATTTCAGGGCGGGGTTTATCTTGGAGTTTAAAACTTCCTTGTCGTCATCATAAAGCGGCGGCACCCAGCCTGGGCGACTTGCATTGATGCTTTCTGGCAGAAACAAAAAACGCTTCATATCTTTGCGACTTTTGATCTCGGTGAGGGTTACTGACATGACACTTCCTTTCTCGATTCAAAGATTTTTGTGTAGGACATACAAAAATTGTAATGCCGTCATCCTGTCAAGCTTGGCTTTTTCAAATAGAAAATCCTTGCCAAAAAGGCCGCTTTGAAATTTATGGATCAACACAGTTAAAAATGTAAGGAATATACAGATTATGGCTACCATGGCAGACATCCGAAACGGGATGGTGATAGAGTTTAAAGACGACCTCTGGGAGGTGGTGGAATTTTTGCACGTGAAGCCGGGCAAAGGGCCAGCCTTCATGCGCAGCAAACTGAAAAATGTCCGCTCCGGAAAGGTTGTGGAAAACACTTGGCGTGAAAGTGACTCCTTCAACGAAGTGAGGGTCGAGCGCCGCAAAATGGAATATCTCTATCGCGATGGCGAGCTTTTTGTGATGATGGACAGCGAAACCTATGAGCAGCTTCCTGTGGACGCTCATGTGGTTGGTGAACTGGAACTGATGCTGCTGGAAAACATGGAGATCACAATCCTGTTTGCCCCCAGCGGCGAGATCCTGGGAATCGAGCTTCCCGTCACAGTGGTTCAAACCATTGCCGAGTGTGAACCCAATGTCAAAGGCAACACAGCCTCCGGCGGAGGAAAAACGGCTTTCACCGAAACAGGACTCAGGATCACGGTTCCCTTCTTTGTGGAAATGGGAGACAAGATCAAAATCGACACCCGCAGCGGTGAATACATTGAAAGAGCAAATTAATTAAATTAAACGCCTTTGGGCGAAAGAGAGGAATAGAATGGGAAAAGTGAAAAGTTTTGCAGCGAAAACCGCTCACGATGCAGCCACAGAAGGTAAAGTGCATTGCCCTGTATGCGGCGCCGAGGTCAAGAAGATCAAAATAGTGGCAAACCGCAAAAGAGGCGGCGAGGGCTGGACCCCGCGCTATGAATTTGTGAAAATCTGCAAATGCAACGAAGAGGACATTCTGGCAGGAAAAACTCTGTAACACTTTTCGCATGAAGCACGGGGAGCGGTTTGCTTATTTTTAAGAAAACATGAACCCTGAGCTTCGGTGTAAAAAGCATTGCGTAATGAGCAGATACATTGAAGTTAAAGCCGGCTTTAGAGCCGGTTTTTTCTGTTGCTGAATTTGTAATCGGCAAAGGCTCAAACGCAGAACAGACTTTTTTCGTTGACACATAAATGCAGATGAGATTTGTTGACTTAATATGTTTATCGTGGGCCGCAGTGCGGCTGAATCGGGTTCTTATCTTTACAAAAAATCAGCAGGAGCATGTGATGCCCAGAAAGTATAAACGGGCTTTTAGCCTGATCACCGCACTGTTTGCGATGACTTTGCTTGGTGCAATGGTACCGCCGCATCCCCTCAGCAAACAGCTTCCTCCCGGTTTTGAACCAACCCGGGTGGAAAATCCGCGTTTGGCTTCACCGGGTTTGTGGGACAGACCCAAAAATCTGCCCAACAATATTCTTGTGCTGCGGGTGCAATTCAGCGACGTAAAGTTTGCCACCACAGCCCAGTATCCGGATTATCTGGTTCACGATGAAGAGTTTTTCAACCGTTGGATGATCCATTTGGGCGACTTTTTCAACGATGCTTCGCATGGCGCCTACAACCTGCACTACACCCTGTATCCGGATGTTTTCACCCTGCCCCAAAACCTGGCGTATTACGGTGCGGATTCCTCGGACAGCATCGATGCCCGCTTGCAGGAATTCTTTCAAAGCACCATGCAGATGGCGGATCCGCTGATCGATTTCAGCCAATATGGCGGAGTCATCATCTTTCACGCTGGAGCGGGTCAGGAATCCGATATCAACGGCACCGCTACCGAAGGGATTTGGTCAACTTTTCTCACGCGAGCACGCCTGCAATACTGGTTTGATGAAGACAACGACGACTACCCGGGCTATCCGGCTGATGGGGTTAATCTTACAAATATCGTGATCGTCCCCGAACACGAGTTTCAGAATTATTTCCCCGGTGAAAATGATGACAACGCAGACGTGTATCTTTTCAGCCTGTATGGCGTGCTTTGCCATCAGTTTGGCCACATTTTGGGTTTGCCCTCGCTCTTTGACAATGTTTCCAGCAACGGATCCTCGCAAGGAATTGGAAACTGGGGACTTATGGGCACCGGGATCTGGAATGCAAGCGGCTATGTTCCCGCTCAGGTCAGCGCTTGGTGTCGGGTTTTTCTGGGTTGGGAAAACCCCATCGTGGTCACTTCCGATGCACAGGACCTGCCTGTGGAACATTTTTTGAACCACACGTTTGTGAACAACAGGGTCTATAAAATCCCCATTTCTGATGCGGAATATTTTCTGATCGAAAACCGCCAACAGAATCCGGATGGCAGCCTTAACCCCTATAACGGACTGCCCAGCTACACTTTTGCGCTGCTCCCCGATCCAGATCAGGATTACTATGAACATTACCCCGAACTGCCCTTTTTCAATTTCATGAAAAACCGCTACAAGGGCAGCGAGTGGGACTTCATGCTTCCGGGTTTGGGCGGACCGATTCCCATCGGCATGAGCGGGCCTGTGGATGGAAGCGGTCTTATGATCTGGCACATCGATGAAAACGTGATTGCAGAAAACTTTACGGCGAACTTTGATATGAACACCATCAACGCCGATGCCAGCCACAAAGGAATTGACCTGGAAGAAGCCGATGGCATTCAGCATCTGGACACCGCCGCTGCAGACCAATATAAGTATGGCGGACCTTACGACAGCTTCCGCGCCGACAACAACGACTATTTTGGCCAGCAAACCCACAATGGAATGCTTTCGCTGCCCACTGCGGAAAGCTATTATGGCGGCATCCCGCTGGAAATCTACGATATCAGCGAAAACGGCAACACGATGACCTTTTCCGTGCGCTTTGGCTGGAGCCTTTCCACCGGATATGGCGGACCCAATCCCATCAATGCCTGCGCTGTGGATTTTGACGGCGATGGCAGGCTGGAACTGGTTTATCCTCAGCCGGATGGCCAGATCCACATCTGGAAAAACGAGCAGCCCCTGCCGGGATTTCCCATTTCACGCATGCCCATGGAGCAACTTTACGTGTGGACTGGCAGTGAATTCTTTTTCCCCATGCAGGTGGGAACCACTGCCCGCTTGTTCAGATTGGATCATGATGGCGGCGAATATCTGCCAAACTTTGCTGGAAAAACCTGGGCAACGCATCCTGTTTCAACCGAAGAGTCGCTTTTCCTGGCTTTCAACGACAGTTCCGATGGAAAGGGGAGCCTGCATAAATATGACCCAAATTCCAAGCAGATCCAAGAGATCACAACTTTTGAAGGTCCGATAGCCACAAACATGGCATGGCTCGACAACAGTCTTTTCATTCCCTGGCGTCAGGATGAGCTGTTTTATGTTTCAGAGTTCAAGGGCAGTGTTTCAGACCGTTTGCTGCCAGTGCCGGCGGATTCCACTCTGGTGGGAATCTTTGCGGCTCCGGTTAATCCTCAAACGGATTCTGGCGAACCCGATCTGATTGTGCAATGCCTTAATTCCATATATGTGTTCGATTCTGAAAACAAAGTTCTGCCAGGTTTTCCCTACGTTCACGATATGCATACGACTGCTCCGCTCACAATCGCGGACTGGGATCAGAACGGGACTTTGGACCTGTTGATTTCCTCTGACCGCGGAGTGGCAGTGATCGATTATGCCGGCTCTTTGGTCAGTCCAGCTCCACTGGCTCTGGCTGCATCAGATTCCTTGGCTTTCAATGCCGGGGTTTTGGTTGCGGACATAGATCACGACGGCAAGAATGAGATTTTGGGAGCGTTTTCTCACAATCGGCTCATGTGTTGGGAAGACAATTTCCGCTATAAACCCGGTTTTCCCGTGTCGTTTGGAAGACGCAGCCGCAACCTGCCCATCATCGCTGAAGGTTCAGACGGCCAAGTTTATGCCTGGCTTGCCTGCGACGATGGAGCTGTGCATCGCCAGATTTTGCCAGATATAGATTTGAACGACCTCAAACCCGGCTGGGACACGGAATATGGCAATCTGCAACGCACTGCCAGCCGAGGTTTGGCAGGGCTTACAAACCAATATGAGACCGCGGAACTCTTCGTTCCCGGCGAATTGTATATCTTTCCCAACCCGCTCAAATCCATCTATGACCAAAAACTTACCTTAAACGTAATGACCAGCCGGGACGCCCAGTTGGAAGTGCGGATTTTTGACATCAAAGGAAGCCTGATTCACAGTCAAAAGGGACAGGCCAAAGCATATTTGCGCAATCGCGACCTGATCAGCATCCCAGCCGAAAAACTGGGCAGCGGTGTTTATATCGCTGTGATTTCAGACGGCAAGGAATCACGCAGCATCAAATTCGCGGTGGAAAAATAAGGAAGCAAAACGATGAAAAACAGAATTTTAAGCATAATCCTAATCCTGGTGGCAAGCTCTCTGGTTGCCGGGATTCCCTCCAATGCCGGTCAATATGGATACCAGTTTTTGGACATCGGCGGCGATCCGGTTTCTTTGGCCCTAGCGGGCAGAGGCATCAGCAGCGGAGCCGAGCTCACAGCGTTTTTGCGTCAGCCTGCGGCTTCTGCCACCGCTTCACACCAAGCCTTGGGCGCAGTGCACACCCGCTGGCTGGAAGACACCGCTGCAAACAACGTCTTCTATTCATATTCAAACCGCAAGTTCCATTTTGGCATGGCGTTGCGCACACTTGACTATGGTCAGATTGAGATCAGGGACGACAACGGACTCCTGATCGGCGAATATTCTCCTTTGGATGTGGACCTCCTGGGAAACTATGCCATCCGGCTCACGCCTTCGATCTATGCCGGAATCAATGCCGGTTTGGTTTATGAAAAACTGAACACCGATTCCAGCTATGGCCTGCACTCGGATCTGGGATTCACCTGGCTCACGCCGCTCAAAGACACCCAATTCAGCATGGCTGTTCGCAACCTCGGCTTTTCATCCGCCATGAACGAAGAGCGCACACTTTTCCCCATCGGTTTGGAAATGGATCTCAGCAAGAGCTTTGAATTTGGAGAACACGGCTTGAAAGTGGAACTCAGCGGAACCAAAGCCATCGATGAAAACTGGAAAGGTGCGGTGAGCGCTGAGTTTGGCATCTATGGTCTGGCGATGGTGCGCGCCGGCTATAAGATCAACCACGACGCCGAAAACCTGACCGCCGGCCTGGGCGTTCGCTGGAAAAACATCGGCCTGGACTATGGCTGGGCTGCATTTTCCCACAACCTGAACGACATCCATTCCCTCGGCATCAGCTATCGTTTTTAACAAACCATGAAAAAAACACATCTCTGGATCCTGATCATCTTTCTGGGGCTGGCAACGGTTTTGCCAGCCCTTGGCGTTACCCCCAAGCAGGTGATTGTGAAATCCCAAATGCCGCTCAATGTCAAATCCGACCGCAGCGGCTTGACTGATTTCGATTCCTGGCTCGACCGCCATGGCGCTTTTTCCCTCAGACCGATCAAGGGTATGCATCTGCCGCACTACTATTTGGTTAACCTGGCAGAAGAACCGGATTGGGACACCCTGCATGAGGGGAAACTCAGTTTTCCCGGCATCGAATATGTGCAGCCGAACTATCTTTCCGAACTGCACTTGACTCCGAACGACCCGCTTTACAATGAGCAATTCCATGAAATGGTATCCAATCCGCAGGCTTGGAATTACAGCACCGGAAGCTCGCAAGTGATTGTGGGAATCATAGATTCCGGCTGTCTCATCAACCATCCCGATCTGCAGGCAAATATGTATATCAATCCCGGGGAAGACCCCGCCCTTGGCTTGCACGACAACGGCATCGACGACGACGGAAACGGCTACATCGATGACTGGTGCGGTTGGGACTTTGCAGACGCGCCGGAGATGGCGGACGTGGCTGTGGGAGACTATTTGGATCAGGACAACGATGTGGAGGACGAAAACTTTCACGGGACCCACGTTGCCGGAATCATCGGCGCGGTGGGGAACAACTCTGTGGGCATCTCCGGAGTGTGTTGGAACGTGAAGATCATGCCCATCCGCGCGGGTTTTCGCACCACCACCGGGCAGGGCTACCTGCAGGACGACGATGCCGCGGCTGCCATCATCTACGCTGCCGACAACGGCTGTCATGTGGTCAACCTTAGCTGGGGAGACCCAAATTATTCCCCAATCATTGCCGATGCCTGCGACTATGCCTACTCAAAAGGCATGACCATCGTTGCATCAGCAGGCAACGACCCCGGTCCCATCCTCAGCTATCCAGCCAAGCTTTCAAACGTGATCTCAGTTGGAGCCGTTAACCGCAACCGCACCTTGGCGGGCTTTTCCAGCTATGGTCCGGATCTGGACATTGTTGCCCCAGGCGAAACGGTTCTGAGCACCTACAAGCTGAATGTGGGTGAACAATATTTTGAACAAAGCGGAACCTCGATGTCTTCGCCCTTTGTGGCGGGAGCGGCGGCTCTGCTTTTGTCTTTGCATCCCGGGCTCAGTCCGGACGAGGTGCGCTCGCGTCTGCTCACTTCCGCAGACGATCTTGGCGCTCCCGGCTTCGATATGTATTATGGACACGGTCTTCTGAACACCCGCAGGCTTTTGGAAAACGTGAACGCGCCCCTGATCTATGTGGATGAACCTTTGGAACACAGCGGGGTGACCCAGAGTTTTGACATCAAGGGCACCATTGCCGGGGACGATTTTTTCCGCTACAGCGTGATGTATAGCAACACCAAAGTGCCGTCCATTCTGGATTGGTTCGACGTGGAAACCCATCAAAACTATCCTTTCCACCATTACCAGCCTGTGGAAAACGATGTCCTGGCACATTTTTTCATTCCGGAAGCTTTTCCCGAAGGGGAATACATGATCCGCGTGCAATATGAAAACACTGCCGGGCAAAAGTTCAATTTTTTCCGCAGCGTGATTTACGACTACAGTCCGCCCGCAATGAAGGTGCCGTCCTTGATGGGATTCAGCCGCTACGACGGTCCCAACCTGCGCTTCTATGTTTCAGCAGTTTTTGACGAACAGGTGAGAAGCGAACTCATGATCAGGGACTCGGCAGGCTTCAGCCACAGCGTTTACGGTGCGGTTTTGGACAGCGTCCACGTTTGGGCAGTTCCGCCGCACTTGCCCCAGGGTCCGATCAGTATCAGGGTCAAAGCCACCGACCCCGGAAACTTGACCTATCTTTCGCAGGAATACGAAGATTATTTGGATATCCAATATGAAGTGGTCCCCAGCCATGGCTACACCTGGACCGAAATAGGCCAGGCTAGGGTTCCGCTGAACTATATGTATGACTACGATGGCGATGGCATCAAGGAATATGTGGCGATGGATCTGCCCAAAACCGGCTACGGCGGGGTCTTTGTCTATCAGCCAAGTCCGGCGGGACATATCCGAAAACACTCCTTCAACGACAGCTTTTGGCTCCTTGGTGCGGGTGATACCAATGGTTTGGGACAGGAACTGCTTCTCCTGAAAGGGGATACAGCTGTTTTGATGGACAGTCAGACCATCAGCAACTATCCAAATATCGAGCTTTGGGAAGAGCCTTCCATCACGGGCGGAACCATTGTGGACTACTCTGGAGACGGAGTTGACGACATTCTTTTGGTGAAAAACCTGCCCGCAGAGCGTGTGGTTCAAGCCTACAAGCGTTCCGGAAACACCTTTGTGCCGAAAAATACCCTGCGCAACACCAGCCCAACTGATTTTCGCAACACCTTTGTGCCCACCATCATCGTGGGAAACTTCGATGGCGACAATCTGAAAGATATCCTGACTGCGGACACCGACGGCGACGTCATGATCTACGAAATCAGAAACGACAACTTGGATAACCTGGTTTGGAGCCACAGAATGCCGGTGGGAAACACCTACAGCCTTGCCGCTGGCGACTTTGACGGCAACGGCCGCAAGGATTTCTTTGTGGGCGGCTATCACACCGACAACATGGACCCGAACCGCAGTTTCTGGTATTTTGAGGGCTTCAAAGGTGTGTCGAACAACAACTATGCCAGCATGGGCTCCATCATGTTCAACGATGTGATATCTCAAAGCACCATCACGGCTTACGACCTTGATGGCGACGGCAGGGACGAACTCATCCTGGCTATTTCTCCCAACCTCTACATTCTGAAACATATCGACGGCAAATTCAAGCCGGTTTTCTATGGCAAAAGCTTCCGCAACTACGGCATTTTGACCTACAAGGATGCGAATAACCGCCCCTATTTTTTAACCAACTACGAAACCGCTCCGGACACAGTGGTTTGCGTTGAATGGACAACGGAGGATCCCCACACCGGACCGCCCACCCCGATCAACTTCATCGCCCAAGCCGAAAACGAAAGCAGGGTGCGCCTTTCCTGGATCGACAGCGGCGCAGATTCATATCGGATCTATCGCAGGGAAGAGGATTCCAGCCCCGAAATTTTGGTGGAATTGAGTGATGTGGAGTGGATGGACGAAGGTCTTGCAGAAGGCAGCAAATATTCCTATGCGATCACCGCAATCGATGCTTCCTATTCGCCTTCGGAAAGCATACCCAGCGTGTGGCAATCCGTTGTGCCATATTCAGTTCCACAGGTTTTGGAAACCCGCATGGTGAGCTCAAACACGGTGAAAGTCCTTTTTGATCAGCAGATGGGCGGACAGGCTCTGAACCCCAGCCTCTACTTTGTGGACCACGGAGTGGGGCAGCCCAGTTCTGTGAACAGCATCGCCACCCAGTGCGGTGTGTTTTTGCACTTCAGCCCCATACTTCCTGCAATTCCGGGAAAATACACGCTCACGATCCGCGATCTGTATAGCGCACAGGGCATCAGCGTTCCCGCTCTCACTCTCAGCTTCGACTGGGAGGAGGATCTCACCGCGCCCAAGGTTCAGGATGTTTCTGTGTTGGACGACATGCAAACTGTGCAAGTCCGCTTCAGTGAAGAGATTGCCGCCCAAAACCCCAATCCCCAGATCTTGGGAAACTACGTTTTGAGCAACCATTCCAACGATGCCGACAACTTCATCGATAGCGTTTCCCACCAGGAAGATATCATTCAGATCCGCATGGGAAACAAGCTCAAAACTGGTTCGGCATCATACGAGGTCAGGATCAACAATCTGCGCGACCTGGCTGGAAACATCATTTCGCCCCAAGGCAATATCGCCAGATTCCATCTAACCAACCATGACGATCTCAAGCATCTGCTGGCATATCCAAACCCTGTCACAGCCGGTTCCACGCAGTGCAATATCATCAACTTCCCCGCTGGAAAGTCTGGGAAGATCAGCATTTACGATGGCTCCGGCCTCCTGGTGAAGTCCGCCGCCATTGGTCCTTTCGACCCTGTGGTGAACAACCTCACCTGGAGCTGGGACCTGAAAAACAACGATGGCAAAAAAGTGGCGACCGGCGTCTATTTCTACGTTGTGAGCATGGGCGGAAAAACTGGAAGGGGAAAGATCGCGATCATCAACTAAACCCACATTTTCCAAGCCCCGGGAGCCAGACAAAAACTCTGGACAAAACGGGGCTTTTTTCTTGCTCCGCCTGTTTCTGGAGAAAAGTTGGGAGCTTGTTTTTCCACATTTTTCATCAGCGGGATGCCTCTCCCTTGAGCCCTGCCAATCTTCTGCCTGGTGGATCCTGCTGACCCTCCCGCCTTTTTGGCGGGTGGATGGGGAGGGGGAACCGCGTAATTGGCAAGCTGGAACCAAGGAGGAGGCTTGGAACTTTTCTTTGGGGGAGGCAAAGGATTTCAAAAACGTCAAACATTGAGATTTTTAAGACAGCTTAAGTCCATGATATGTTTGGGCTTGCGAAGCCGAAAGCCTTGCGTCGAATAAACTGATGGAATCGACACCGCTTCCAGTCCATATTAAGGATTGACATAAACTGCCATCTCAAAATGATTGTAAGAAAACATAAAATCTGTATGCAACACGCAATGGAGAGAAAATGCCCTATATATCAAACACTGATGCAGAGCGGCTCCAGATGCTCAAACGCATTGGGGTGGACAGTTTTGACGAACTGATCACCGCCATTCCCAAGCATCTGCGCATGAGCGAGCCTCTCAGGCTTGAGCCGGCTCTCACCGAGCTTGAAATCACCCGGCGCATCAACGAACGCGGCTGTGGGAACGTTTGCGTTGAAGATGCCAATTCATTTTTGGGAGCGGGGGTCTATGATCACCACATCCCCGCAGCGGTGGACACAATCGTCTCCCGTCCCGAGTTTTCCACAGCCTACACGCCCTATCAGGCCGAAGTGAGCCAGGGCACGCTGCAATTCATCTATGAATATCAAACCATGATCTGCGAACTGACAGGCATGAGCATTGCAAACGCCTCCATGTATGACGCCGCTTCCGCCGCTGCCGAGGCAATTTTGATGGCAGTGCGCAAAAACAAGCTGAAAAAGGCCGTGCTTTCCGGAGCGCTGCATCCCGAATATCTGAAAGTGATCAAAGCCTACACGGAAGGGATTGGCATCGAACTGGAAATTTGCCCAAGCAAGAACGGGCAGACCGACGCAGAGGCTCTGGCGGAAATGGTGGACGATACCGTTGGCAGCGTTGTGATCCAAACCCCGAACTTTTTTGGCAACATCGAGCCGATGCAGGAACTGGAAAAAGCCGTGCACAAAAACCCCAAAGCTTTGCTGGTCAGCGCGGTTGACCCCATTTCCCTGGCAGTTTTGGCTCCGCCTTCCAGCTATAATGCCGACATCGCCGTTGGCGAAGGCCAGGCCCTTGGAAATGGAATGTATATGGGTGGGCCGCTCTTTGGCTTTTTTGCCACGCGCTTGGAAATGGCCAGATCCATGCCCGGCAGGATCGTTGGCGGAACCGTGGATATCGAGGGAAAACGCGCCTATGCGCTCACACTTCAAGCCCGTGAACAGCATATCCGCCGCGAAAAAGCCACTTCGAATATCTGCTCGAACCAGTCGCTATGCACCCTGGCAGCAACGGTTTACATGAGCCTGCTGGGACGTGAAGGTTTGATCGAGGTTGCCACCCAGAGCGCTCAAAAGGCTCACCATCTGGCAAACAAGCTGGCAGCCATCAAGGGCTTCTCCCTGCCCTTTGCCGGCGTGCCTTTCTTCAAGGAATTTGTGTTGCAATGTCCCGTTCCCGCCGCCCGTGTGGTTGAAGACATGCTGAATCAAGGCATCTACGCCGGAGTGGATTTGGCTCGCTTTGGAATGGATGAGCGCTGGCTTTTGATTGCGGTCACGGAAAAGAAGGCTTTGAGCCAGATCGATGAATATGTGGAAGCTTTGGCGGAGATGAATTATGAGTAAGACAATTTTTGAACACAGCATCCCCGGACGCAAGGGTGTGACCCTGCCCCCGCGGGAATTGGATACCCAGCTGAAAGACATCATTCCATCCGAATTTTTGCGCAACGAACCGGCGCGCTTGCCCGAGGTGAGCGAACTGGACGCCATGCGCCACTATATCGGGCTTTCCCGCAAAAACCATTTCATCGAAAAAGGGCTTTACCCGCTGGGAAGCTGCACGATGAAATACAACCCCAAAATCCACGAAAAACTGGCGGCAAAATCCTGCTTCAGCCAGCTTCATCCCTATCAGCATGAGCTGACCCTGCAGGGTTCCCTGGAAGTCTTGTATGAATTGCAAAAAGATCTGGCGGAAATTTCCGGCATGGCTCAGGTGACGCTGCAGCCCGTTGCCGGGGCGCAGGGTGAATTCACCGGCATCAAAATCATCGACGCCTACCACAAAGCCAAAGGCAACCTGCATAAGACCAAGATCGTTGTGCCAGACAGCGCACACGGAACTAACCCCGCCACCTGCGCGCTGGTGGGTTATGATGTGGTGGAACTGCGTTCGGATGAGCGCGGGCGCTGCGACATTGAACACCTGCGCAGTATTGTGGATGAAAACACCGCGGGGTTCATGCTTACCAATCCCAACACTTTGGGCCTTTTTGAAGACCAATTGGAAGAAATTGCCCGCATCATCCACGATGTGGACGGTCTCATCTATATGGACGGCGCAAACCTGAACGCCATCATGGGCATCGTTCAGCCCGGAAAGGTTGGCTTCGACATCATCCACTTCAACCTGCACAAAACTTTTTCCACTCCACATGGCGGCGGCGGACCCGGAGCCGGTCCCGTTGGCGTGGTGGAAAAACTGCTGCCCTTCCTGCCTGTGCCGATGGTGGCAAAAGATGAAGACCGCTATTTCCTGGACTACAGCCATGCAGATACTTCCATCGGAAAAGTGCACAGCTTCTATGGAAACTTTGCCGTTTTGCTGCGTGCTCACATCTACATCAAAATGCTGGGACCCGAAGGCGTGCGCCGCGTTGCAGAAAACGCCGTGATCAATGCCAACTATCTGATGGCGCTGCTGAAAGATCACTACCACATTCAGCATCTTGAATATTGCATGCACGAGTTTGTGGCAGACAGCCTTTGGCAGAAAAAAGAATATGGCGTGAACACCCTGGATATCGCGAAAAGACTGCTGGACAAAGGTTTCCATGCCCCAACGGTCTATTTCCCCCTCATCGTTCCGGAAGCCATGATGATCGAGCCCACGGAAACCGAAAGCAAGCAGTCAATCGAAGCTTTCGCCGATGCGATGATAGAAATTGCGCAGGAATGCCTCGAGAATCCGGAATTACTTAAAGAAGCTCCTCTCACCACTCCGGTGCGCAGGGTGGACGACGTTCGTGCCGTGAAATTTTTGGACGTCTCCCATCCCTTTGAGGGAGCCCAAGATAAATAACAGCTTTTTGGAGAAGCAAATGAAGAAAACACTAACCATTCTGGTGGGCATCCTGGTTCTGGCGGTTGGCCTTTCGGCAAACGTCAAGCTGGGCTATGTGAACACCGACCGGCTGATGATGGAAAGCAACGAAGCCGCCGAGATTGCGCGCCTTTTCAACCTTGACAAGCAAAACTGGACGAACCAGATCAAACAATTGGACGACCAGATCAAGCAGATGGAACGCAATTTCGAGATCGACAAACTCACCAAGACCGAAGCTGCAAAGCGGGATGCCCAAGCCAAGATCGACGCCAAAAAATCCGAGGCGGGACGCCTTTTGGAAGAATATTTCGGTGAAGGCGGCCGCGCTGAACAGCGTTATCGCGAATTGATTGAACCTCTTACGCTGAAGATTCACAACCTGATCGTGAAAACTGCGGAAGATGAAAAATATGACATGATCTTCGATGTGAGCATGGGAACGGTCCTATACGCCCTTCCCACGATGGATCTCACCGAACAGCTTTTGCTCGAACTGAATAAGGACACCCTGCCTCCTCCGGATGATGGATTCCTGAAAAACGAGCTGGAATTTGACGATCCCTTCAAACACGACGACCCATTCAAAACCGACGATCCCTTTGGCGACGGCGGTTTTAAGGACGACCCTTTCCCAGACTTCAAGCCATGAGGCGTTTTGGGACCGCACTGAGCGGAAAGCGCATCCAGGAAATTTGTGGGGGAAACTTCCGCGGCGATGAGCGGCGGGAGTTTTCCTGCGTGGCAGAGCTGGCACAGGCTCAGCCGGATTGCGTTGCCTTTTTTGAACAGGAAAAGCTGCTGGAACAGGCGCAAAGTTCGGCGGCAGGCCTGATGATCTGCCCTCCGGACAAGGCGGAGCTTTTGCCCGGACGCGATTTGCTGCTGCATCCCAAGCCGGGTTTGGCAATGCTGAAGCTGGCAGGCTGGTGGCTGCAGGATTTGCACCCCAAGCCGCCTGCGGGCATCCATCCCAATGCAGTGGTGGATCCTGCAGCTCAGGTGAGCCCTGAAGCGCATCTTGGCCCCTTTTGCGTGGTGGAAGCGGCTTGCATCGTTGAAGCTGGAGCCGTCATCGGCGCCAACTGCCATCTGGCGCAAAACAGCCGCATCGGCAAAGGCAGCCTGCTTTTTCCCAAGGTGAGCGTTTACCCGGATTGTGAAATCGGGGAAAACTGCATCGTTCACAGCGGTGTCGTGATCGGAGCGGATGGATTCGGCTTCCGCTTTGAGGATGGAATTCAGATGAAGGTGCCGCAGGTGGGGAACGTAATTGTTGGAAACGATGTGGAAATCGGAGCCAACAGCTGCATCGACCGCGCGACCTTTGGTTCCACCTCCATTGGCGACGGCTGTAAGATCGACAACCTGGTGCAGATCGGCCACAACTGCCGCATCGGCAGGCACAGCATCCTCTGCGCGCAGGTTGGTTTGGCAGGCAGCACCGTGGTGGGAGATTATGTGTATCTGGCTGGCCAGGTGGGAGTTGCGGGACATTTGACCATTGGGGACCGCGCCGTGGTTGGCGCTCAAGCCGGAGTCACGCGCGACCTGCCCGCAGATGGACTCTATTGGGGCACCCCGGCTATCGAAGCCAAAACCCAAAAACAGATCACGGTTTTGCAAAGAAAACTTCCCGAGATCTATAGTCAGCTGCGCTGGCTGATGAAAATAAAGGATACTAAGCCATGACTGATAACAAATACACCATACAAAAACCAGTGAGCTTCACCGGCATCGGTTTGCACTCAGGAGAAGCTGCCACAGTTTATTTTAAACCGGCTTCCGAGGATGAGGGCATCGTCTTTATCCGCACTGATCTGCCCGAAGCTCAAGAGATTCCTGCTGTCATCGAAAACGTTGTGGATATTTCCCGCGGGACCACGATTGGGCTGAATGGTTCCACGGTTGGCACCATCGAACATGTTCTGGCTGCCATCGTGGGTTTGGGAATCGACAATATCCGCATCGAAATCGACGGCGGGGAAGTGCCCGTTGGAGACGGTTCCGCATTGCCATATCTGGAGTTGCTGAAAGAAGCAGGCCTTCAGGAACAAAAGGCAAAGCGCGAATATTTCGAATTTGATGAAGCCATCAGTTTTTCAAACCCTGAGGAGAATGTGGATGTGGTGATCGTGCCCTCAAACGAGCTGAAAATCAGCTTTATGGTGGACTATCAGCATCCCTATCTGGGCACTCAATACACCTTTTTGCCCGGCATCAGGGATTTTGAAAAAGAGTTCGCCGGAGCCAGAACCTTCTGTTTTATCAATGAGATACTTGAACTTAGGCGGCGGGGTTTGATCAAGGGCGGATCCTTGGAAAATGCGCTGGTGATCGGAGAGCCGGAAATGGCTGAGGAAGAGCTGGAAAACCTGCGCGAAGTTTTTGAATATGACGAGCCCATCACCGTTTCCCAGCAGGGTATTTTGAACAGCCATCCCTTGCGCTATCACAACGAATATGTGCGCCACAAGGTGGTGGATCTGCTTGGCGATATTGCTCTTTTGGGTGTTCCCATCAAGGGTCACATTCTGGCTGCGCGCAGCGGACACAAAACGAACGTGGAGCTGGTGAAAAAACTGCGCAGCATCCAGGTGACTCAGGAACTGAAAAAGAAATATATGAGCGATGCGCAACAAGATGCGGTCTTTGATGTGAACGCCATCATGCGCATCATTCCGCATCGCTATCCATTCTTGCTGGTGGATAAGATCATCGAGTTCGATCCCGGGAAATCCATTGTCGGCATCAAAAATGTGACCATCAACGAGCAGTTTTTCCAGGGACATTTTCCCGGGCATCCCATCATGCCGGGTGTTTTGATTGTGGAAGGGATGGCTCAGGCTGGAGGCATCATCCTGCTGCGTCAGATGGAGGATCCCGCTGAATGGGTGGCATATTTTGCCTCCATCGACAACGTGAAATTCCGCAAGCCGGTGTTGCCTGGAGACACCCTGCGCTATGAGATGAAGGTGGTTTCGCTGAAGCGCAGCCTTGCCAAAATGCACGGCGAAGCCTACGTTGGAAACGACAAAGTGGCGGAAGGAGACTTCATGGCCATTTTGCAGAAAAAAGAGCAGTGACCAGCATCCATCCAAGCGCAATTGTGAGCCCTGAGGCCGTGATCGGAGAAGGCTGTCAGATTGGACCCTTCTGCCAGATCGGAGCCGATGTGGTTTTGGGAAAGGGAAACAGTTTGGGGTCAAACGTAATCATCGATGGCTGCACCCAAATTGGCGACAACAACCGCTTTTTCCCTTTCTGTGTGATCGGCAGCGAATCCCAAGACCTCAAATATCAGGGTGGAAAAACCGGTTTGCGCATTGGCAGTGGCAACACCTTCAGAGAATTCGTCACCATTGCACGATCCAGCAGCGAAGGGGGTCAAACCGTTTTGGGCGACCGCAACCTCTTCATGAACTATGTGCATGTGGGTCATGACTGCGTTGTCGGCTCAGGCTGCATAGTGGCAAATTCGGTGCAGATGGCAGGACATTTGGTTATCGGCGATGAGGTCAATATCGGCGGCATGACCGCTATTCACCAGTTTGTGCATGTGGGCGTGCATGCCTTTGTGGGCGGAGCTTCCGCAGTGAAAAAGGATATTGCACCCTACACCCGTGGAATGGGAAATCCCTACAAGACAGTGGGTTTGAACAGCGTCGGCTTGATGCGCAAGGGTTTTGACAGCGAAACCGTGGAAGCCATCAAACGCATCTACCGGCTCTTCTATCGGCAGGGGCTGAATGTTTCCCAGGCTTTGGAAACCGCTTCAAAGTGGCATCCCCTCACGCCTGAACAGCAGATTTTTGTGGATTTTGTCCGTTCTTCCCAGCGGGGTTTGTCAAATTGAGCTTACAAGTGTTGACAAAAACTGCTTTGGCGGCATTTGGGACACATCAGGCGCAGGATGAACCTGAAACATCATCACAGGATGTGGAGCCTGCGAAAGTTTTTATAGTGGAGTGTTATCATGGAAAATAGGACATGGGAATACGTGAGCGTATTCATTATGTCCTGGTTGCTCGTTTACGGTTTGACGCCGTTTATAATCAAGCTTGCCAGGGCGCTGAACTTCGTGGATAAACCCGAAGCACGCAAAATGCACCTGACCAGCGTTCCCTACATGGGTGGACTCAGCGTTTTCATCGGTTTTTTTCTGCTTTGCATATATGATGTGAGCCTTTCCGCCAGCCGCAGTTTCGATACCGCCATGCTGGGCTACCTCGGAGGCTCGTTTTTGATCATGCTGATCGGGCTCATCGACGACCGCATGGGCATGAACCCCATCATCAAGCTTCTGGGTCAATTGGCTGTGAGCCTCAGCTTCATCCTCAGCAATTTTCAATTGTCTGAGTTGAATCAGATGTTCGGCTCGGTCTATATCTCTTTGCCGGCCATGGTGCTTTGGATGGTGGGGCTGATGAACGCTTTGAACTTTTTGGACAACATGGATGGCATCCTCAGCGGAATGGCTGGAATTTTGGGCTTGGGATTTTTTGCCTTCAGCATGGCAAACACAAACAACAGCAACGGCTTGGAGATGGCGTTCATCGGGCTCATTTCCCTCAGTTTTGCCGGAAGTGCGTTTGGCTTTTTGCCCTTCAATTTCAATCCCGCGAAGATATTCTTGGGCGACGCCGGCTCGATGTTCATCGGCTATTTTCTTTCCTCGATGGGCATCCTGATGGCGCGATATGCCGTGATGACACAGGAAAACAACCTCTTTTATCTTTTGCCGGTGCTGCTGCTCAGCTATGCCATCTTTGATATTTCTTTGGTGAGCTACACCCGCAAACGCGACGGCAGGCATGTGATGCAGGGAGGGAAAGACCACTCCACCCACCGCATCAACACAGCCCTGGGCTCCATAAAAGTCACGGCTTTGATCATTTACGCCATCAACATCCTGATCGTGCTTACCACCATCATTGTTTTCATGACCGGAAGCGAAGTTTTGCTCTTGGTGGCAACCCTGATGCTGGCTACTTTTTTCATCATATTTGGTCGCAAACTGGACCAAATCCCCATCTTTGTTCCGAGCAACCAAAAGAAGGAAAACTCAAAGAAAAAATGAACGGATTCAAAATTCCGCATATGTCCCGCGCCAGGTTGCGTTTGCAAATGGCGGTGCTTCTTTTGCTGGTGCTTGTGATAAGTGCCTGCGAAATAAACCGCTACAACAGCGCTGAGGACCACTATAACAATCGGCGCTATGCCGCTGCAATTCAGGAATTGGATGACTATATCCGCACCGGAAGCAACGGCGCCCTGATCACCCGCAGTGAGATTTTGCGCGGACAGTGTTACTACGAATTGGGCCTGATGGCCTTGCAGCGAGAGCAGTTCGACCTTGCCATCAAGTTTTTGAAGCTTTCCAATTCCCTGGAATCGGACCAAGCCTTGGCAAGAATCTATAAAAACATGGCAGACGTTGCCTTGCAACAGGATAAACCCAGGCTGTCGCTGGATTTTGTGAACACCATCATCCGCGAGATCCCCAGGTCTGAGATGAAGGCGGAAATGCTTTACCGCAGAATCGGTTTCCAGCTTGACACCTTCATCGACCACGAAGGAGCCTGGCAGGACTATATGACCCTTTTTGACGGCTATCCGAACAACCCGCATGAAGTTGCGGCGCGCAAGCTGGTTCAGCGTATCGTGCCAGCCAGGGTGGATCACGCCAAAAGGCTCTACGCTTCCGGCTACTACAGCGATGCGCTGCGCATCCTGTTTGAGCTGGGAAAATATCCCGTGGTGGATGGCACTGCGAACAACCGCCTGATTGCAGAAGCCTATATTGGCCAGGCGGAAAGCTTTTTGAAAAGCGAAAACTACCTCGAAGCGGATCGAATTTTCCGCATCGCCGTGCAATATGACCCTGCCAAAAAGCAGGAAGTGGACCGCCGTTTGGAGCAAGTCGCCTCGCTTTTCATCCAGCGCGGCAACGAACTGGTTTCCCAGCGCGATTTCGACAACGCTCTGCTCCACTATCAAAGAACCTACGACATCATTCCGGACTATGCCCTTGCAAACCAAGCAATTGCACGCATGAACACAATCCGGGATAACGTTGCCCGTTCCAGTGAGATCCAAACTCAAGCCGAAAAAGCTGAACTGGCGGGAAAGTTTTCCGAGGCGCTGAACCTGTATCGCCAAGCCAGTTCCCTGGACGACAAAGCCGGCCTTGCCACAAAGATTTCCCAGATGCAAAACCTGATTGCAGCCGAATCCAACCCCGCCGCCTTCGCTCAACGCATCATCAACGAATATCGCGGCGGCGTCCTGAATTCCCGCATCAACAGGCAAAAACAAGAGCTGTTGAGAGCATACAGCGCAAACGAAATTCGCGATTCCGGCTGGAAGGTGATGAGCTCATCCGGACAGTTCAAATATGAAGCGCGCTACGATCTGGTAACCCCAACCATTTCATACTATTACGTTTGGCAGGTGAACCTGCGTGACCGCAGCATCACCCCCTTGAATAAACTTTCCGAAAAACTGATGGAGTAAGCATGCGCAAAACGATCTTTCTCCTCTTGAAACAGGCTCAAAGAGCCATTCCATCCTATCTTGCCCTGATTTTCATCCTGATGGCGCTTGCTCCCAGCCTGGCGGCTCAAGAGCAGTTTGACATCAATGTTTTTGCCGACAGCACCAAATATGGCTGGGAAGACTGGCGCGACAGAAACACTTATCGCATGGATCTGATTGATCGCCAAGAGCTTCTGCAGATCTACGAAATGGAATCCAGCCAGATTGGAACTTCCATTTTAAAGTCTGCCATCATTCCCGGCTATGGACAAATCAGCAGCAAAGCCTGGACCAAAGGCACCATATTCTTGGGCGCGGAACTGCTGTCCATGGGGGTTTCGCTTTACTTCTATGATCGCAGTAACTACTACTATGGCAAATACATGGAAGCCACCCAGATTGATGACATCCAGCACTATTTTGCTGCAGCCCAGACGCCCAGATACTATTCCTGGATGTTCATGGCTTTGGGCGCGGTGGTTTGGGGCTACAATATCTACGATGTGATTCTCACCACAGACAGTTACAACGCTCAGGTTTGGCAGGAAATTATGGAACGTCACGGCAAAAAAACCATTAGCATGGGCCCGGATGGGATCCAACTGCGTTTTTAGGATTATTACGATGAAATATAGAAATTTGATTCTGCTCTTAAGCCTCATCCTGCTGGCCTCATGCATGGTGAAACGGAACAATCCCCTCGACCCGGTTGGAAACCCGAATATCATTGTGCCAGATCAAGTTAGCGGCTTGCAATGCTTTGCTTCGGGAACTGGCGCCGCAAATAAATACGTGGAACTGCGCTGGAACGCAAACCCAAGCTTAAACACCGATGGTTATTACATTTATGTGGGCATGGCTTACAATTCTGAGTATGCCGTTGTGGATACGGTTTTCACAAATATAAGCAGTCATGGCGGCAAACCCTGGCACAATGTGAAGGCTGGGGATTATTGGTATAAAGTTTCCGCATTCAGAGACGTTTTTAGCGAGGATGGCATCGCTCAAGGCAAGCTGGAAGGGCGCCGCAGCGAACCCAGATTCGTCAGGGTTCCGGCTTAAAGCTGCGCATGCTGAACCCTTCTGCCGTGTGAAGCCCGGAGGCTGTGTAAGTTGATGAATTCCAAGATATTGGAGGACTTGAACCCCCAGCAAAAAGAAGTTGTGACCGACACCGAAGGTCCGCTTTTGGTGCTTGCCGGGGCGGGCAGCGGAAAAACCCGCAGCATCATCAGCCGCTGTGCCTGGCTTTTGCGCGAAAAAAACGTGCCTCCCTGGAACATTTTGGTGGTCACTTTCACAAACAAAGCCGCGCGCGAACTTCAGGAAAGGCTGGGAGCCATGCTGGGTTTTCCAGTCTCGTCCCTTTGGGTGGGCACTTTTCACAGCATTTGTTCACGCATCCTGCGCTATGAGTCGGCATCCCTGCCTTTTGGTTCAAATTTCAGCATCTACGATGAAGACGACAAAAAATCCCTGCTGAAAAAAATCTATAAAGAGCAGGGCATCGACCCCAAAAAATACCCTCTCCAAAGCGTCCAATCCAGCATCAGCCGCTTCAAAAACCGCTTGCTTCTGCCTCAGGATTTGGATGCAGATTCCCCCAATGATACCAAAAAACCTGAAGACTTTGAAAGCACCGTCCAGCGCGTCTATGCGCTCTACCAGCAGAGGATGCTTTTGAACCAAGCCTTGGATTTTGACGACATTCTGCTCTACACTGCCAAGCTTTTGGAAAGCAATTCCACGGTTCGCGCAAAATACAGCGACATCTTCCGCTACGTGATGATTGATGAATATCAGGACACAAACCAGGCGCAGTTCGAAATAGTCTATCAAATCGCACAAGGTCACCAGCGCGTCTGCGTGGTTGGGGACGATGACCAGGCCATCTATAGTTTCCGCGGCGCCACGGTGCGAAACATCCTTGAATTTGAAAAGGATTACGACCAGGTGCGCCTCATCCGCTTGGAGCAAAACTATCGCAGCACCTCACGCATCCTGGATTTGGCAAATGCCATCATTCGGCACAATCGCCACCGCCACCGCAAAGACCTTTGGAGCGAACTGGGCGAAGGCGAAAAGCCAGTCCTGTTCAGCTTCCAAAACGAGACTGAAGAAGCCGACGAAACAGCCCAAATGGTGATGAAACTGAACCGTGAAGGCCTGCCTTACAGCCAGATGGCAATTTTGTATCGCACAAACGCCCAATCCCGCGTTTTCGAATATGCCTTCACCCAAAACCGCATCCCGCATTCCATCGTGGGCAGCCTCCATTTTTACCAACGCAAGGAAATCCGCGACCTCCTTGCATATCTCACCGTTTTGGCAAACCCTGCGGATTCGGAAAGCCTTTTGCGCATCATCAACGAACCTCCCCGCGGCATCGGTCAAACCACGGTCACACGCCTGCTGGGACACGCCGCAAAGATCCGCAGTCCGCTCTATCAAGCTTTGCAGATCAGCCATGACATAACCGAGATCGGCCCCGGCATCCGCAAAAAGCTGGCGGAATTTGCTCAAAGTATCGAAGGCTGGAGACGTGCGGCACAACACACTCCGGTACTGGATTTGGTGAAGGAAATCCTTGATGAGCTTGACCTGATCTCTTTTTACAAACGCAGCCAGGATCCCAAGGACATTTCCCGCGTGGAAAACCTTGTGGAATATGTAAGTTCGGTCAGCGAATTTGCCGAACATTGGGCGGAGGAACACGGCAAACCCGCTCTGCTGGCGGATTATCTGCCCTTTGTGGCTCTGCAAACGGATATGGACATGGCAGACCGCAAGGAAGACAGCGTGCGCCTCATGACCCTCCACAACGCCAAGGGGCTCGAATTTGACTGCGTTTTCATCACCGGCTTGGAAGACGAACTCTTGCCCCACCGCATGAGCATGGGCACCAGAACTGAAATTGAAGAAGAGCGCCGCCTTTTCTACGTTGGTGTGACCCGCGCCAAAACCAAGCTGCTACTGAGTTACGCCCGCTCCCGGCGCATCTATGATTCTTTTTATTTTACAAAACCCAGCCTCTTTTTGCAGCAGCTTGACGCCAAACTCTTCGCAGGCCAAAGCGACCAGGCAGACTTTGTGCCCGGGCAGCATAAGCGCACCAAGGTTCGGAGCCGTATCACCGAGAAGGACAAGCAGTTCCGCATCGGCCAAAAAGTGTGGCATTCCGAATATGGCGAGGGGGTGGTTCTCAGCGTGGACGGCGCCGGAATGGATGCCCGGCTCACAGTTTCCTTCAAAACCGGCAAACTCACCAAAATCATCGGAACCTTCATCAACACCGAGCCAATATGAACCTTTACGAACGGATTCTGCCATATCTGCAGGCCTCTCCCTTTTTTCGAAGCCTGACCGCTCTGGTTTCGGACGCGCAAAGCCATCAGATACATCATCTTAACCAAAGTGCCCGCGCCCTGGTTGCGGCTCATCTTTGGTCCCAAACCAACAAGAATATCCTGATCGTTTCGCAGGATGATATCATCGCGGAAGACATCTGGGACGACCTCTGCGCCTTCATCGGCAGCCAAAACGCCCACTATTTGCCAGACTACGAGATCCTGCCCTATGAAGAACGCTCGCCGCACTATTCCATCCGCGCCACGCGCATGCTCTGCATCAACAAGGTTTTGGAAGGCAATCCCGGCGTTTACAGCCTTTCCATCCGAGCGCTGTCGCGTCTGCTTCCACCTTTGAAAAACATTGCCAGCCACATTAAGACCCTGACCCCCGGCATGGAATATGCGCCCGAAGAACTGGCGCAAGACCTTGTGAACATGGGCTTTGAAGTTCAATATCAGGTGAACAAGGTTTTTCAGGTGGCACGCCGTGGCGGCATCATGGATATTTTCAGCCCACCCGCGCTCAAACCGGTTCGCCTGGAGTTTTTTGGTGATGAGATCGTCTCCATGCGCCATTTTTCCCCAAGCTCCCAGCGTTCCGAACCCGGTGAGGTTTCTTCCTACCGGCTGATCCCCTCGCGCGAATTTTCTTTGGACGATATCCGCGCCACCAGTCCGCTGATGGCAACAATCCGCAACACAGGCTTTTACGAAGGCATCGAAAACCAATACAGCCTGCTTTTGGATGAACTCTGCAGCTTTGCAGACTACTTTTCCCCCGATCAGCGGCTGCTACTTTTTTCCAACTACAGCTATGTCCACGAAGAATTTGAACAGTTGTCGGATCAGGTGTATCAGCAATACAGACGGGAACTTAAGAACACCACCAAGGCCAAGCTCAGCCCTCCTGAAAGGATGATGATAGACGACGCCAAGCTCAGCGAACTGCGGCGTCCCGGAAACACACTCCTGCTTTCCCAAAGCGAATTCATGCTGCCTTTTTCAGCCCAGGGACACAGGGCTCCCTGCGAGGCACAGCCTTCCTTCAGCGGCGATCTTTCCCTTTTGGCTTCCGCACTTCAGAACATGCAGGAAAAGGGCAGCGACCCCATCCTGCTCTTCGACAATCCCGGCCAAGCCCGCCGCATGCAGGAACTCCTGGACGATTTCAACGTACAGGCCCGTTCCCATCTCGGTGTTTTGCACGAAGGATTCAACGTAACCGATTGCGATCTGGCGCTCTGGACTGATCATGAGATCTACAACCGCTACCGCCGCAAGCGCTATGCACCGCGCTTTGCCCCCGGCGAAGAGATTGTGGACTACGAAAGCCTCAAACCTGGTGACTACGTTGTGCATGTGGACCACGGCATCGGCATTTTTGAAGGCATGGAAATCATTCGCTTGGACGGGCAGGAAACCGAATGTCTGGTGCTGCGTTACGACAGGGGGGACAAGGTTTTCGTGCCCACCTGGCAGCTTAAACTGGTCAGCAAATACGTTGCCGAGGAAGGAACCGCGCCCACCCTGAACCGCATCGGTTCGCCCAAGTGGCAAAACACCAAACGCAAGGCCGCCCAGCAGATCGAGCTCATCGCTGCCGACATCGTAAAGCTCTATGCAGAAAGAAGTTCCCGGGTTGGCATTGCTCATGCGCAGGATTGCCCTTGGCAAAAAGATTTGGAAGAATCCTTCATTTTCGACGACACTGCCGACCAAACCCGCTCCACCGCTGAGATTAAGGCGGATATGGAAAGCCCGAGTCCCATGGAGAGGCTGCTCTGCGGGGATGTGGGTTTTGGCAAGACCGAGGTGGCAATCCGTGCCGCTTTCAAAGCCGTTTGCGGGGGTCGCCAGGTCGCCGTGCTTGTTCCCACCACACTTTTGGCGGAACAGCATTGGCGCGTTTTCAGCCAGCGTCTGGCTCAATATCCGGTCCGCATTGCCATGCTCAGCCGCTTTCGCAGCAATTCGCTGTTGAAGGAAGACCTCGAAGGCATCGCTTCCGGCAAGGTGGATATTGCCATCGGCACACATCGCATCCTTTCAAAAGACATCCATTTTCCAAAATTGGGCTTGCTCATCATCGACGAGGAACAGCGCTTCGGCGTGCGCCACAAGGAAAGGCTGCGCAAGCTGCAATCCAATGTGGACACGCTCTATATGAGCGCCACACCCATCCCGCGAACCATGAACATGGCCCTGGCGCGCCTGAAGGAAATCTCCCTGATGCAAACCTCGCCCAAGGAAAGGCTGCCCATCCGCACCATCATCACAAATCGCGACAGCGAGGTGATCCGCGATGCCATCCGCCGTGAGATCGACCGTGGGGGTCAGGTTTTCTTCATCCACAACCGCGTGCAAACCATTGAGACCGTTGCCGCTGAATTGCGCGACCTCATGCCCGAGGTAAATTTCGTCGTGGGCCATGCCCAAATGCCTCAACAGTTGTTGGAAAACGTGATGCGCGCCTTCATCGAGCGCGAAGCGCAGGTGCTGATTTCCACCACCATTGTGGAAAACGGCATCGACATCCCCAATGCCAACACCATCCTGGTGGATCGTGCCGACACCTTCGGCCTTGCCCAGCTTTATCAGATGCGCGGACGCGTGGGACGCTCGAACCGCCGAGCCTACGCCTATCTGCTCATCCCCCGCGGCACCACCGATGTGGCTCGCAAACGCTTGGAAGCGCTCACCCAATACGACTATCTTGGCGCGGGATTTCAAGTTGCACTGCGCGACCTAGAACTGCGCGGGGCGGGCACCATCCTGGGCACCAAGCAAAGCGGCATCATCCAAAACATCGGCTTCAACTACTATAACAAGCTGCTGGAGGAAGCCATCGGCGCCGCCCAAAGCGGAACCGGCATCATCGATGCCATCAACAATCCCCAGCCCAAACGCAAGCTCACCACGGAAATAGACCTCTATTTTCCTCCAGAATATATCACCGACGACGAACAGCGCCTTGCCATCTATCGCAGGCTCAGCGGTTTTGAGGCTGTGGAGGAAATCGAGGATTTTGAAGCCGAACTGACCGACCGCTTCGGGCCCCTCCCCGAAAAAGCGGCGTGGCTGCTGATGTATTTCAAACTCAATATCCTGGCAAAGCAGGCTGGTCTGCAAAACTGCCACGTGCGCCACAACACGCTCACCATGGATTTCAAGGCCGACAAGCTGCCCCCGCGGGAAAAAATCCTGGGCTTTGGCGGTAAAATCGACCAACATATCAGCTTTGACGCTGCCAAAGGACTAAAGCTGATGATTAGTTTGGACAAGGATTTGGAATACAAGGATCAGTTTTCCGAAGCCCTCAAGCTCATCGAAACCTACATCAATTCCTGACTTTCCCCGTCACCATGGGGGCTTCCTTGAGCCCAAAAAATCCGCCATCTTTGTGCCTCCCGTCAAGCACCTGCGAAAAATTGGGGAGGCTTGCCAGGATCAGACAGGCTGGAACCGGGATGGGCTCAAGGGAGAGCCTATGCGGCAGGCTGAATTTTGCTTTCAGGTGACCGGGTTTGCTCACAAAAAACAGGGATGCCGGACTGATCGGCACCCCTGAATATCATATCTACTATAAATCAGCTAGGGTTAAGGCGGGTTTTTAGACCATCTTAATCGCTTTCTTGGGGCATTTGGCCACACAGATTTCACAACCCACGCACTTTTCGGGATCAACCTTGTGAACCTGTTTCAGTTCGCCGCTGATGGCTTGAACCGGGCAAACCTTGGCGCAGATGGTGCAGCCGATGCAGAGGTCCTCTTCGATCAAGGCCTTTTTGCGCAGACCTGCCAGAAGGTCCTGTATGCTCTTGGTGGGGCAGACCGTGGCGCAGATGCCGCAGTTGATGCACTTTTCATAGTCGATGCGGGCAAGGTTGTTTTCAATGGTGATGGCTTCCACCGGGCATTTTTTGGCACAGATGCCGCAGCCGATGCAGGGAAGTCCACTTCCGCAAACCTGTTTTGCCAGGGGACCTTTGTCCTTCGAGGAACAGCGGATATAAACGTTTTTGCTGACGGGGACAAGTTCGATGAGCTGGCGCGGGCAGGCTTTCACGCAGGCCCCGCAGGCAGTGCATTTTTCGGGGTCGATCACGCGCATGCCGCAGTCGTTGATGCTGATGGCGTCGAATTTACAGACGCGGAAGCAGTCGTTGTAGCCCAAACATCCGTAGGAACACATACTGGGTCCGCCGGCAATGTTCACCGCCGAAAGGCAGGATTCTATGCCCTCATAGGCATATTTCCATTTTGTGTTTTCATGACCACCGGAAGTGCAGTGATAAACGGCGATGCGCTTTTCCAGTGCGCCGGCTTCGGCGCCCATGATGCGGGCAATGGCTTCGGCGATTGCGGCTCCGCCAGGAGCGCAGAGATTGCAGGCCGCGCCTCCGTTCACGATGGAATCGGCATATCCGGAGCATCCCGCGCCGCCGCAGGCACCGCAGTTTGCACCGGGTAAAAGTTCAAGGATCTGCTCCACGCGGGGGTCGATCTTGACCTCAAAAACCTTGGAGGCAAAAGCCAGGATCAGTCCGAAAATCAGGCCCATGGCGCCCAGAATGATGACGGGGGTCAGGATTTCGGAGAGCCCCGCAGCCAGGATAACGGTGAAAGCAAGATTGTGCATGCTTTTCTCCTCAGATTTTGAGGCCCATAAAGCCGTAAAAAGCCAGAGCCATGGTGCCCGCCAGAATCATGCCGCTGGCAAAGCCTTCCATGCTTTTGGGAAGGTCCACCAATGCCAGGCGCTGGCGGATTCCCGCCATTGCCAAAAGCACAAAGGTGAAGCCCACACCGGAAAGCAGGCCGTTCAGGGTCGCCATCAAAAAGTTGTGGGTGCTGCCATCGGCCTGGGGGGTGATGTTCAAAATTGCCACACCCAGCACGGCGCAATTGGTTGTGATCAGAGGCAGATACACGCCCAGGGATTTATAGAGAGCGGGGGCGTTTTTTTGGATCACCATTTCCACAAACTGCACCAAGGCGGCGATGGTGAGGATGAAAGCCAGGGTGCTGAGATAGGTAAGGTCGTATGGCACAAGCAGATATTGGTAGATGAGGTAGCAGATGGCGGAGGCCATGGTCATCACAAAGATCACTGCCATGCCCATGCCGAAGGCGGAATCCATCTTTTTGGAAACGCCCAGATAGGGGCAGAGTCCCAAAAAGCGGGAGAGTACGAAGTTTTGGATGAAGATGGCGCTGACCGCCATCACGAAAAGTTGTCCCAGGAAATTCATTGAAATCTCTCCTTCAGCAGATTGATGGCTGCCATCAGCAAGCCCAGGGTTATGAAGGCGCCGGGAGCCAAGATTGCGATCAGCATTGGGTCGTAGGTCTTTGGCATCACGCGCAGTCCTGCCCAGGTGCCATTGCCCAAAATTTCACGGAAAGTGGATACAACCACCAGCGCCAGGGTGAAGCCGAGCCCCATGCCGATGCCGTCGGCGAGGGAGTTGAGCACGTTGTTTTTGTTTGCGAAAGCCTCGGCGCGTCCCAGGATGATGCAGTTCACCACGATCAGCGGGATGAAGAGACCCAGAGACTTATGCAGTTCAGGCAGGTAGGCGCCCATCACCATATCCACCACGCTCACAAATGCCGCGATCACAACCACATAGACCGGGATGCGGATTTTGTCTGGAGTGATGTTTTTGATCAGGGAAATCATCACGTTCGAGCAAACCAACACGAAGGTGGCAGCCATGCCCATGCCGATGGCGTTGTTCACGGATGTGGAGGTTGCCAGCGTGGGACACATGCCCAAAACGATCACGAAAATCGGGTTTTCCTTGATCAGACCTTTGGTAAGTTCTTTGACAAAGCTCACGGTTTCGGCTCCTTTTCTGCTTCGGCGGAAAGCTCGGCTTGGATCAATTGCACCGTTTCGCGCAGGGAGTTTGCGATCGCGCGCGTGGTGATGGTGGCTCCGGTGAGGGATTTGATCTTGCCGCCGTCTTTGTCCACCAGCAGTTCATCCGGGGCAAGTCCCTTAAATTTTGCGGAAAAGCTTTCCTGGATGCAGTTTGCGCCCAAGCCTGGGGTTTCAGCTTGTTCGATCACCTGGATGTTGATGATCTTAAAATCCGGATCAAGCGCCGCCATGGTCTTCACATTGCTGGAATAGCCAGCCTTCGCAGCTGTGAAGGTGTAGCCCTTCAGCTCGCCGGTTTTTTCGTCTTTCGCCTCGTAATATTCGATGGAATCGGCTTCAGGCACGGCGATGGTCTTCAGTTCAAAAACGGCGTCGGGAATCAGGGCGGAGCGCGCTTCCTCGGCGGCTTTGCTTTTCAGTTCTTCGATCTTGGGCTTGGTGGCGGAATTTACAAAAGCCAAAAGGGCTGTCGCCACCACACAAAAGGCCAGCAGGATGAGGCCAAGCTTTAGATACAGTTTCATTTTTTCACCTTCCCAAATGCTTTTGGCATGGTCAACATATCGATGAGCGGGGTCATCACGTTCATAAATAAAATGGAATAGGAAACGCCTTCAGGGTAGCCTCCCACAAGGCGGATGATCACAGTCAAAACCCCACAGCCAACTGCATAGATGATGCGTCCCGGCTTTGTCATGGGGGTGGTTGTGTAGTCTGTGGCCATGAAAAACGCACCCAGCATCAAACCGCCCGCAAAAAGGTGGAAAAAGGGCAGGGTGAGCGAATAGCCGCTGCCTTTGATGCCGCCAAAGAAAAATGTGAGCACAAACACGGTGAGCAGATAGAAGAAGGGGATGCGCCATTCAATGATCTTGCGCCAAAGCAGATACACGGCGCCCAAAAGCAAGGCAAAAACGGAGATTTCACCGATGCAGCCGCCAACGTTTCCCCAAAATAGGTTTTTGAGGGTGCCGAGGTCGATGAGTCCGTTGAAAATCTTTTGGCTGAACTCCGGATAGATATTCGGGTCGCGAATCAACTGCGCCACTTTCAAGGGGGTGGCGCCCGTAACCAGGTTATGCACTTTGGGCGCGACGGTTTGCAGGTTTGAAGCGATGGCATCCAGATTTATGCCGCTCATCACGGCGCTTTTGGAGGTTTTCACCCAGCAGCTTCCAGTCATCAGCGAAGGCCACGAAGCCAGCAGAAAGGCTCTTCCCAAAAGGGCTGGGTTCACGGGATTGTTGCCCAAACCGCCAAAGACCTGTTTGCCAATGGCGATGGCAAAAACCGAACCCACCACAGGCAGCCACCAGGGCGAACCGGCGGAGATATTGTAGCTCAAAAGCATGCCGGTGAGCACGGCGGAGCCGTCTGTAACGGTGATGGGAACCTTGCGGAACCACTGGATGAGGGCTTCGGTGGCCACTGCGGACACCACTCCCAACAGCGTGAGCCAAAGCGAGCGAAGTCCAAAATAATAAACGGCAAAAACCAGCGCGGGAATGAGTGCAATCACCACATTCCACATCACGCTGGGAATGCTGGTGCGATCATGTAGGTGGGGTGCGGGCGAAACTTTGTATTTTTCAGTCATTCAAAACCTCACTTTTGTCCGCGTTGGGCTGCGGCATGACGGATTTTACCGCGGTCTATCCACTGCACCAAACGGATGTGGGCCGGGCAAACGTAGGCGCAGCTTCCGCATTTGATGCAGTCTTCCAAGCCGCAGCGCAGGGCGAGGGTCAGATCGTCCGCCTTGACGGCCTGCACCATCATGCTGGGCATCAGGTTCATGGGGCAAACATCCACGCAGCGGGCGCAGCGCAGGCAATTTCGCTCCTCGATGCTGCCGGCTTCTTTTTGGCTCATCAGCACAAGGCCGGAACTGCCTTTGCCCACCGGCGCTTCCAGGGAAGGCAGGGCAAAGCCCATCATGGGTCCGCCGGAAATGGCTTTGCCGATGGGGGCGTTGGTGCCGCCGCAGTGTTCCACCAAGTCTGCAAATGGAGTTCCGATGCGGGCGCGCAGGTTTTTGGGATTGGCAACGATGCTGCCCGTTACGGCTATCACCCTGTCCACCAGCGGTTTCTTGAAGCGCACGGCTTCATAGATGGCATAGGCGGTGCCAACGTTTTGCACCACCACGCCCACCGCCATGGGCAATCCACCGGCCGGAACCTTTCTGCGCGTGGCGGCGTAAATCAGCTGCTTTTCAGCACCCTGGGGGTAGCGAAGCTTCAGGGGCACCACGCTCAGATCCTTTTCGGAGGCCAGCAGCTTTTTCATCAGGGCGATGGCGTCGGGCTTGTTGGCCTCGATTCCAATCATGCCGCGTTTGGCGGAAAGGGTTTTCATCAGGATCTTCAGTCCGCTGACGATTTCGGGTCCCTTTTCCAGCATCAGCTGGTGGTCCGAAGTTAAATAGGGTTCGCATTCCACACCGTTGAGGATAACCGTGTCGATGGGTTTATCCTCTGGGGGAGAAAGCTTTACAAAGGTGGGGAAGCCCGCGCCGCCCATGCCGCAGATTCCAGCTTCGCCGATGCGTTTTTTCATTTCCTGAGGGGAAAGCTGGAGGAAGTTTTCATCGTCAACCAGATCGACCCACTTGTCTTCGCCATCTGTGGTGATTTCAATGGCCATGGCTGAAGCTCCGGCGGGATGCGGGAACATGTCGATCTTGGTGACTTTGCCGCTGATGGAGGCGTGTTGCGGGATGGATACAAAGCCGCCGGCGTCGGCGATCTTTTGCCCTGTTTTCACCTCGTCTCCCACCTTCACCAAGGGCTGGGAAGGCGCTCCGATGTGTTGAGACATCGAGATGACTACTCTTTTGGGCAGCGGAAATTCCTCCACTGGGGCGGAGGCGGAAAAATGCTTGTGGTCGTGGGGATGAACTCCCCCGGGAAAGGTTTTGAACCTCATTGACGCTCCCAAACGGCTTGTTGCAAGCCAAAACTTTTGCGTTCCACAAAATACAAACTTGTTTTTAAGGCAAGTATTTTTTTACATTAAGGGGGCAAAAAAGCGTTGGAAAGCATAAAAAAAAGGCGCTGGAGAAGTTCCAACGCCTTATATTGGAGGGTTTTACTCTTTTTTATTCGTATCTGAGAGCGTCGATTAAATTCAGGTTGGCAGCTTTGCGGGCGGGATACCAGCCAAAGAAGATGCCGATCAGGCAGGAAAAGCCAACGGAAAGGAAAACTGACCAAGGCGTCACCAGGATGCTCCAGCCCATGGTTTTACCCAAAATCGAGGCCAAAGCCCAGCCCAGGGCGATGCCGAGAAGTCCGCCCAGGATGCTGATGGCGATGGCTTCCACCACAAATTGGAACAGCACATCGTTCTTTCCAGCGCCCACGGCCATGCGGATGCCGATTTCCTTGATGCGCTCGGTCACCGAAACCAGCATGATGTTCATGATGCCGATGCCGCCCACCAACAGTGAAATTCCGGCGATGCTCGCCAAAAGCACGGTCATCGTGTTTGCAATGGTGTTGGCTGCTTCCGCCACGTCGGTTTGGGAGCTCACCACAAAATCCTCGGTGGTGGTGCCGCTGTGCCTTGCGGGCATCAGGTTTTTTATTTCCTGCTGCACCAAGGGGATACGTTCCTTGGATTCTGCTGAAACGATGATGGTCATAAAACGCCAGCGCATTCCCAGCAAGCGGGTGGCGGTGGTGGTGTATGGCGCCAGAACAATGTCGTCCTGATCACCGCCCATCGTGCTTTGTCCCTTGGATTTCAACACGCCTTTCACGGTGAAGGGGATGTTGCGGATGCGCATGGTTTTACCAACCGGATCCAAGCCCATAAACAGGTTGTCCGCCACGGTCTTTCCAATCACGCAGACCTTGGCGCCGTTTTCCACCTCAGAGGGGTAGAAAAAGTCGCCGGAATCCAGTTCCATGCTGCGGATCAAAAAGAAATCCACGTCCACGCCCTGGATCGATCCGCGCCAGTTGTTGTTGCCATATTTAAGCTGGCCGAAAGTGTTGTAAACCGGTGATGCGTAAAGCACTCCATCCACTTTTTCGCGGATGGCGGCCACGTCGGATTCTTCCAGAGTGTTTCCAGAGCCGGCGGATTGGCGCACCGTGCTTTGCGTATTGCTGAAATTCGACATCACCATGATCACGTTTGTGCCCATGGTGCTGATTTGGTCGTCCACCATCTTTTTGGCGCCCTGACCGATGGCGATCATGGTGATCACAGCCGCCACGCCGATGATGATGCCAAGCATGGTGAGAAAAGTGCGGGTTTTATTGCGCGCCAGGGATTTAAAAGCGATGCGCAGGATTCCAAAGAAGTTCATCAGTCAAGCTCCTCGTCTTCATCCAGTCGGGGCATGGTTTTCAGGTCTTCGCTGGCTTTGCGTGGTTGCGGATTTTGTTTATCGGAAATCACGTGCCCGTCCCTGAAGGTGATAATGCGTTCCGCATAGCTGGAAATATGAGATTCGTGGGTGATGAGCAGCACGGTTTTACCTTCATTGTGCAATTTTTGGAAAAGCTCCATCACCTCAACGCTGGTGCGGGTGTCCAGGTTCCCGGTGGGTTCATCCGCAAGCAGGAAAACTGGGTCGTTCACGATGGCTCTTGCCAGAGCCACGCGTTGCTGCTGGCCTCCGGAAAGCTGATTTGGATAGTGGCGCGCGCGTTCTGCCAAACCCACGGTTTCCAGAGCGTTCATGGCTCGGCTGTGACGCTCTTTGGCTGGGACGCTGTTGGAGTAGAGCAGCGGCAGTTCCACATTTTCCAAAGCCGTGGTGCGGGGCAAAAGGTAGAAGGATTGAAACACATAACCGATCTTTTGGTTTCGCACCTTCGTGATCTGCTGGTCATCCATTTCGTGAACGTTGATGCCATCAAGCTCATAGCTGCCGGAGCTTGGTTTATCCAGGCAGCCCACCAGGTTCATGAAGGTGGTTTTGCCCGAACCGCTGGCGCCCATGATGGCAACGAATTCTCCTTCGTTCACTTCCAGGTCGATGCCGCGCAGGGCGTGCACCTGCACTTCGCCCATGGTGTAAACCTTTGTGACGTCGCGCACTTTGAGCAGGGTTTTGTTTGTCATGACCTTAGAACCTGCCACCCATCCCGGGTCCGCGCAGAGCGCTCTGTCCCTGGGCTTGACTTGGGTCTTTATAGTTCACTCCGGTAATGATTGTGACGTCTGAATCCAGCGGGCTGAGCAGTTCAACGAAAGCACCATCGGAAACCCCGGTGCGAACCGCGATGAGTTCCGGAGTCTTGTCTTTCAAAACCCAGATCATCGACATGCTGGAGCGTCCATTCGAGCCTCCGCCCATCATGCCCGGCGCTCCTCCACCCGGCATTCCACCGCCCCGCATTCCGCCAGGATTTCCGCCGGGACCTCTGCCAGACCTGCCTCCACCGCCGCGGCCGCCTTCAGAATTTTGAGCAGTGGCCTTTGCTGTGTCAGCTTTGCTTTTGCCATTTTGGGCTGTGGCTTCGCTGGGTTTTTCCTGTGAGGGATTGCCCATCAGTTTTTCCATCGCGGATTTGCGAGCGTTCGAGATGAGATCATCCTCCCATTTCAGGCCAAACAGTTTCCACATTTCCTTGGTCGGGGTGAAGCGGGTCGCGGCTTCCGGAATGCGGGGAACGTTGTCCTTGGATTGTGTGATGATGCTCACGTTTGTGGTCATGCCCGGCAGCAGCTTGTGTTCGGGGTTTGCCGCGTCGATGATCACATTGTAGCTCACCACGTTTTGTTCGGAGGTGGATTTCAGCCTGATCTGCTGCACCGAGCCCGTGAATGTTTCCCCGGCGTGGGAATCCACGGTGAATTCCACCGGCAAACCAACTTTGATTTTGCCGATGTCGGCTTCGTCGATGCTGGCGGTGATTTCCATCTGGTCCAAATTGTTGGCGATGGTGAAAAGCGTGGGCGCGTTCATGCTGGCGGCAACCGTCTGTCCTTCAGAAACTTCACGGCTGATGATCACACCGTCGATGGGGGAGGTGATGGTGGCATTGCTCAGATTTTTTTGCGCAGTTTGCAGCTTCAGTTGGCTGGTGGAATAGCTCAGTTCCGCCTGATCCAGCGTGTTTTTCGCCTTTTGCAGGTCATATTCCGAAACCATGTCTTTGGCGCGCAGGGCCTGGCTGTTTTTATACTCCATTCTGGCGTCATCCCGGCTGATGCGGGCTTTGGTGAGATCCGTCTGAGCGGATTCCACGTTTGCCATCAAGATTTCGGTGTCCAGCTTTGCCAAAAGCTCGCCTTTGCGCACGTGGTCGTTATAATCCTTATAAAGTGTTTTAATCGTGCCGGAAACCTCGGTTCCCACTTCCACCAAAACGGTGGGGTTCAGCGAACCGGTGGCGGTCACCACCTCGCGGATGGTGCCATTGCTGATGCTGTCCAGCTTCCATTCCGGCTGGCTTTTCTTTTTGCGAACCTGGGTGAAAATGAGCACGCCGGCGATTACGATTACGGCGATGATGACGTATGTGAGGGTTTTACGAAGTTTCATGTTTATTCCTTACCATTTTCCCAAGATTTGGCGCGAGAGGAGGTTGTTGATGGCTTCCTGCCGTGCCAAAATCTGGTAGCGGTTGTTGTTGTATGAGATTTCGGAATCAATGTATTCCACACGGACCTTGTCCAGTTCCAAAATTTCGATCAAGCCCAGGCGGAAGCGCTCTTCACCCACATTGATCTGGGTTTGCGCCTGAGCCAGTTTTTCGGTGTAAAGCTCGTCCAAACGTTGCAGATAATCCAGTTCCCGGCGCAGGTTCACATATTGGCGGTCGATTTCTTCCAATTGTTGCCGCACTTCCAGTTCCGCCAGGCGCAGGGCAAGGTTTGAACGTTTGCTGCTCTGCCCTTGTTTAAATTGGTTCCACAGCGAATAGCTGAGGTTCAGGGACAGGGTGTGATTTGTGTTGTAGATGTCAAAGTCAAAATCTTTCCCGCTCACGCCGCGACCATAGTTGTATGCCAGGCTCACACGCGGGAAATAGCTCAGGAAGTTTTGGCTGAGGCCCAGCTCTCCGCGTTTCAAATCCGCCTTCAGGAGCTTCACCTTGTTGCTCTGTTCGGGCAGATATTCGGGAACCTCAAAGCCTGTCTCCGGCTCCAGATCCGCCAGTTCAAAGCCCAAATCTTCCATGCGCACCAGCCCGAAAAGCTGACTGCGCTTGGACGCGATGCTGTTTTCCAGTTGCATGATGGAAATGCGCGCGTTCATCACCGCGATTTCGCTTTCCTTCACGTCGAAGCCGGTGTTCTTTCCCAGTTCGTTGAGGGCTTGAGCACGTTCCCAGACCCTGGTTTGAATCTCCAGGTTGCGGTTCAACGACGCCAATTGACTTTGGGTGCTTAGCACATCCAAATAGGCGCTGAAAACGCTATAGGCGTATGAACTGGCACTGGTTTCCAAGCTCAGCTTGGCTTTTTCGGCGTCCAATTTCGCATAGCGGTAGTTGAACCAGGCGTCGTCGTTCAGGCTGATGGTTTTGCTGATGGAAAAACCAGCCTGACTGCTGACATCGGGTTTGGGAGGGTTATCGGGATGATAAAAATCGCCGGTGATGCCAAAATTCAAGCTGGCATCCGGCAGAAGGTTCCATTTTGCAGAGCTCAGACTGCTGAGGCTGGATTCATAGCTCAAACCGGAGCTCTGCATGCCATAGCTGTGCTGCAGTCCGTGTTCCACAAGCTGTTCCAGGCTATACTGTTGCGCTGCCAAGGCCAGTGGCAACAGCAAGAGCAGGACAAAAAAGTGTTTTCTCATGACATGTTCCTTAAAGTGGTAAAAATCTTTCTTAAAAATTGGGTGGCTTGCCACATTTATTATGATACACGTGGACGAGCCAATCCCTGCAAATTTTTTCTATGAAAACAAGATTCCGGGTGCATAGTTTTTCAAGTCCCTCTTTCAGACAAGAAAAATGTCTTACCTTGTGAACAAAGTATGCTTATTTGCCATCCTGAGCAAATAAGATGTCAGCGGAAGTTTTTTCCCTTTGAGCCAAAAGCTGCCGAACAGGCAGGCACCGAAGCGCAGAGTTTACAGGCAAAAACCTCTAAAACCTCACCACCCTTGCCACGGCGCTTTTCCCATTCTGCTGAGCCCGAAGCAGATAGATTCCACTGCCAACGCGGCGTCCATCCTCATCCGATCCATCCCATTTGTGCAGTTTGGATTTTGGAGTCTTTCCTTCAAACAGGGTCTTCACTTTTTGACCGCGCAGGTTGAAAACCTCCACCTTCACGGGTTTTTCATTGTCTTTAAGTTCCACCCTGATCTGGGTTTCGCCGCTGAAGGGATTGGGGAAGGGATTTCCCATGCGGATAACCGGGGTTTCACCACTTTCCCCCGCAATCAGGCTTTCGCCAAAATACTCTGTAAACACATATTCCACCAGCCTTTGAGCCTCATCCTGGTGCATATTGTAGAGCGGAAAACTCAGGGTGCAGATTTTGCCGTCGTGATTCAGGTTCAAAATCCCCACCGCCATATCGTTCAGGCGACCCTGCGGGGTATCGCTCTCATAGTCCGAACCGTAGCTGTAAACCGTTATGCAATCATCAGTTGAGCTCAGTCCCTCCACCCTGGGGATATGCCCGTTCATGGCTTCGCCGGTTTTTTGAGGATCCACTTCAAGGGGCGGGAAATACTCAAATTCGGGAGCGGCGCGCCGGAAGCGGGCTGCGCTGCTGTGATCGGCATCGGCAATGCCGATATAGTCGAATATGAAGGAATCTTCCTCAAATTGAGCCGGATATGCGGAATTCAATCCAAAAGCCAGGCTGGGCATATAAACGCTGAACAGGATGTTTCCTCCCGCTTCAACATATTGGCGCAGAACATCTTGCGCAAAATAGGGTGCGTCCATCTCCGAAAGATCGTTCCCATGCCACAGCAGAGTGGAATATATACCGAGATCCGCCAGCCTGAGTTCTGCATTCCAGGTGTTCAAGTCCAGTTCCGTGGTCTTGAATTTTGCGGCAATGGTCCCATAAAACTCATCCGCCTCTTCGTCCGTGGGCTGGAAAGGATTGGTTCCACTCATATCGGCGGTTTCATCCACGATCAGGATGCCTTGGTTCAGGCTCACGGGGCGGCTTTTCACGCCGCTGGCATAGGGGCTCTGGTTTCCCTGCTGGTCAACCGCGCAAAGGCTGTAATGATAATAGCTTGGCGAGCCAATCACCTCTTGATCCACAAAGCGGTTTTCCTTGATCAATCCGCCAATTTGCGTTCCCAATTCTTCCGGATCGTTGGAGCGGAAAAGCTTGTATCCATCGAGGTCCAGCTCTTGGTTATTATCCCAAACCAGTTCAATGGCTCCATATCGGGGCTGGTCGTTGAAATTCGTGGGTTCCAAGGGCACTGAAAACGGAGTTCCAGTTGTTTGAACCATAAAGCTTTCATTGCCATAAATGTCCACGCTGCTCACCGCAAAATTATAGCTTTTTCCTTCCTCCAAACCGGTGATCACGGCGGAGTTTTGTTCCACCTGCAGGGCTTCGCTCCAATCTTCCAGCAAAGCGCTGTGGTAAACCCTGTAATGATCAAAAATATCGCCCTGAACGCCTTCCCACATCAGCAAAATGGAGTAGCCGTCGCCGCGGTCGTATGCTGTGAGCCAGGATGGTGCTGCAGGCATGTCTGCAAACGAGGCGGCGCAGGCAACGGAGGCCTTGATCACCTCGGCGCAGTATTGGGGATTCAGGTTTGCCACCAAATCGTTGACGGAATGGTAAACCGGAGAAAATTCGCTTTCAAAAAAGTAGATCACATTATAGCCGTGGGTCCAATAGGGAAAACTGTCGCTGCTGCCGCTGTTCATGCTGCCAAAATAGGCGGTCAGATCGGAATATCGATTTGTGATTCTGGCGGCATGATGGCTGTGTTCCATGCTGCCGTCATAAGGCATCAGGCGCACCTGCCAGGGCTGGGGGCTGTTTTGATTGGCAATCATGTCGTGATTCATCATCAGCCGCACCTGTTCGCGCGCTTCCTCGGTTTGAGCGGAATGGTGTTTGGAACCCCAAAGCCCGAACTCTTCAGCGGCGAAGGTCACAAAGCGGATGCTGCAATGGGGCTGATATCCGGCTTCCATCATCACTCTTGCCATCTCCAGGGTGGCAGCGCTGCCGCTGGCATTGTCGTCTGCTCCGGGCGCGAAAACCATTGGGTTGCTATAGGTTATGCAGTCGTGATGCCCGCCCACGATGATATATTCATCCGGATAGATGCTGCCGGGCAGGGTGGCTATAACGTTATACTGCGTGGTGTTTTGCCATTCAAAGGGCTGCAAAACCACATCCGTGAGGCCAAAGTCCAAATACTTTTGGCGAATCCACTCCGCCACCTGCAAACGGTTGTCCGCCAGTGCATAACGCGTTTGGTGATCCTGCAGGCCCTGGATCAGGCTTTCCACCGATGCGGCATTCACCAACGCCACCATCTGATCCACCACGTCGTTTTTTCTGTCACTGAGCTGCGGCGCCGCCAGTTCCGGCGTAAAGACCATCCCTTTCAATTCGATTTTGCTGAAGGGATGGGGGATGAGCAGGCGCAGGTCCACTTCGTCAAGCTCGGTTTCCAGCAGATAGGAGGCCTCCAATTCCAGAAGTATCTTCAGGTCGTTCAGCTCTTGGGGAGCATCAAAAAGCGGGCTTTTCCCTGCCAGATAAAGCTTTTTGCCGGCTTTGACATCGGTGAGCGTCCAAGCTCTGAATCCGGTCTTATCTGCGGGGACCAGCGCAATTGCCCAATCTGCATCGTAGTAGAGGATTTCCGCCTCGCTTTCCGAGAAGCTGCGCAAAGCCTCATATCTGCTCAAATCCGGACTTTTTGAAACAATCTGACGCAAAGGGATGGCTGCCACATAAAAATTCGCGAACAGCCCCAAGCCTAAAAACAGCGCCAGCGCCGCCAAAGTGATCTTTTTCATTCTTTTATCCATGTTTTCAAAATCGGTTTAACCCAATCTTCTTGCAAGATTGATTCCCGTCAAGCCGAAGTTTTTCTTCAGCCCAAGCCAGCCCCGCCCTTGAGCCCAACCAATATACCTCCTATAGACTACCCAAAGACCACCTGAATAAAAATAGGGAGGCATACGGGGAGGAATGCAGGAAGCTTCGGGCTCGGGCCAAGGGAGAGGGCACCCGGGCACGAAAATAATACTTGTTTTAGGGTAGGGCGGCTACTGTATAATTTGGGTTAAATTTGCAGTTTTGGTGATCAAAACTCCCCGGCTCAGCCCTGTCAAAATAGCCCCAAAATGCTATTTGCAGTTTTTGGTGACGATCCAGAGCTGCCCCTCGCGTCACGCGTCCCGATATCAGGGCTTGACATTCTCCCTTGCCTTCCCAAACTGGTTACATAATCAAAATAACCATGAGGCTTCAATGAAAACGAGCTTTCAAAACGTATATCAGATCAAGATCAGCCTGATAGGCTCCAAGCCTTCCATCTGGCGCAGGATTCAAATCCCGGAAAAAGCCACTTTTTGGGATCTTCACGTTGCCATCCAGGATGCCATGGGCTGGGAAGACGACCATCTGCACGAGTTTCAGATCAAAAATGCCGGAAACATAGTTATTGGCATCTCAAGTGACCCCAGAAGTTTACACAGCACCAAAGTGCCCGTGAGCAAATATCTGAACAAGGAAAAAGACAGCATGGAATATCTGTATGACTTTGGAGATAGCTGGTGGCACAAGCTGGTTTTGGAAAAAATACTGCCCAAGGCTCCCAATCAAGTTTATCCCGTTTGCCTTGCCGGCGAAATGGCTTGCCCTCCCGAAGATAGCGGAGGTTTGGGCGGTTACTACTACAAATTGGAAGTGCTAAGCGATCCCCAAGACCCTGATTATAATGATGTTTTGGAATGGATGGGCGAGGATTTTGATCCCAATCATTTTGATCCCAATGAAGTCCAGTTTTCAGACCCTGAATCATGCTGGAATATCGTGGAAAAATATGGTGTGTTTTAACCCAACTATACCACTTTGTCTCAGGAGAAAATAACTCTTATTGGGGAGCTGAGATGCTGAAAGATATTCTGGTCACATACCTAAAAGATCTGCAGAAGATCATCAACCGGGGAGACGCCCGGGAAGAGTCTTTCTATCACTGTTTGAAAGACATGATCGATGCCTATGCCAAGCTGAACCAGATCAGCAAATGCGAAGTTGGCATCCTGCCCAAGGCCACCGAAGCCGGAAACCCGGACTTCCGTGTCTGGGATGGCAAAGCCCACATTACAGGCTATATCGAAGCCAAGAAACCCCAGACCTACAACCTCGACCCCATCGCAGTGAGCGAACAGCTAAAGCGCTACCTGAGCACCTTCCCAAACCTGATCCTCACCAACTTCTATGAATTCCGGCTCTATCAGCATGGACAGCTTGTGGATGGTGTAAGTATCGCCAGCCCCATCAACGCCACCCAGATGCAAAAAACACCTCCGCTCACGAAGGTGGAAGATTTTGCCAATCTGTTGGAGCGCTATTTCAGCTTTTCGCTGCCCGCCATCACAGACCCCAAAAGCCTTGCCGACGCGCTTGCCAAACGCACCCGTTTTCTGCGAGATGAGATTATCACCATCGAACTGGCGGAAGAGGAAAAGCGGGACAAAAAAGTGCTGCTGAACTTCTATGAATCCTTCAAAAAACTGCTGATCAACAACCTGAGCCCACAGCAATTTGCCGACCTCTACGCCCAAACCCTCACCTACGGCATCTTTGCCGCCCGCACCCGCAGCGAAGGAGATTTCAACCGCGAATTGATCTATAAAAACATCCCCGACACCCTGGGCATCCTGAAAAGCATCTTCAAATTCATTTCCTACGAAGAGCCGCCCCAGGCGATGGCGGTGTTGATTGACGACATTGCGGACATCCTTTTCAACACAGACATCCAAAAGATCTTGTATCGTTTTTACACCGAAGGCAAGGGCAGCGACCCCATCGTGCATTTCTATGAAAGCTTCCTCAGCGAATATGACCCCAAGCTCAGGGAAAGCCGCGGCGTTTACTACACACCGGAACCCGTGGTGGGCTACATCGTGCGCGGCATACACAGCCTCCTCAAAAGCCGATTTGACAAGGAAGACGGCTTGGCATCCCCGGACGTGACCATCCTGGACCCCGCCGCCGGAACCCTCACTTTTCCCGCGGAAGCCATCAGGCTGGCAATCCGGGAACACCGCGACAAATATGGCGATGGCGGCATTCACAACCTGATTAAACGCCAGATCCTGCCAAACTTTTATGCCATCGAACTGATGATGGCGCCCTACACCGTGGGACACCTCAAAATCAGCTATCTTTTGGCGGAACAAGGCTATGAATTTGCCGATGATGAACGCTTTAAATTATATCTTTCCAACACCCTGGAGCCGGACACGCCGGAGCAGATTTCGCTGCCCATCGCCCGGGATATCAGCGATGAATGCGTTCTGGCAAACGAAGTGAAACACCGGGAGCCGATTTTGGTGATTTTAGGAAATCCGCCTTACAGTTATGAAAGTGAAAACACCAACAAGTGGACGGAAAAGCTGCTCAAGACGGATATGGACGGCGCACAAAGCTATTACAAGGTCGATGGCGCAATTTTGGACGAAAGAAATCCCAGAGGCTTGCAGGACGACTATGTGAAATTTCTCCGCTTTGCGCAGTGGAAAATCCACAAGGCGGGAAGAGGCATTGTGGGCATGATTACCAATCACGGCTATTTGGACAATCCCACCTTTCGGGGCATGCGCCAAAGCCTGATGAAAACCTTCGACGAAATCTATGTGCTGGATCTGCATGGCAACAGCCTGAAAAAGGAAGTGACGCCGGATGGCGGCATGGATGAGAATGTGTTCGACATCCGTCAGGGAACTGCCATCGTCCTGATGCTGAAGCTTGATTCTGCCTCGAAAGCGGCTGGTGATGCAGGACTGACACAATCTCAGGTTTTCCACCACGAACTTTTCGGATTGCGCCAAAATAAATATGATTGGCTGGACAACAATACTTTTGACGCCAATGGCTATCAGAAGATTAAGCCCCGCCCACCCTTCTATCTTTTCCATCCGGAAGCCGCTGGAAACGAACATTATCTCAATTGGACAAGCTTGCCGGAAATATTTCCGCTAAACAGTGTGGGCATTGCAACTGCTCGAGATAAACTAACCATACAGGATACGAAAAATAAAGTGAAGAAGACCATTCATCATTTTGCGTCTCTGGACCCGGAAACTGCAAGAACAGCATTCAAACTTGGCAAAGATTCCCGGGACTGGAAGGTGGATCTTGCCCAAAACGATTTGAAAGACAGCGGCTTGAATGATGAAAATATCGTCCCCATCTTCTATCGTCCCTTCGACATTCGCTTCACTTACTACACCGGTAGAAGCAGAGGTTTTAATAGTATGCCGCGCAATGAAATAATGCAGCATATGCAAAAAGATAATAAAGCATTTGTCTTGGCTAAACGTGTTGAAAGTGATGGATTATGGGAACACCTGATGATAACAAACCACTTATCAACAAATCACTCGGTTTCAATTAAAGAAAGTAACTATGTTTTTCCTCTCTACCTCTACCCGGATGAGGAGCCTGAGGACATTTTCGACAGCACAGAGCGTGAATTCAATATCGAGCCAGAGCTTTTGGCGCAATTCCATGCCAAATGGCAGGACTTTGTTCCGCATCAGCTATTTTACTATGTTTACGCCATCCTGCACAGCCCGAAATACCGGGAGCGTTTTGCGCAATATCTGAAGATTGACTTCCCGCGCATCCCGTTCACCGACGACTTTGGGCTTTTTGAAAAACTTGCGGAGCTGGGAAGAGAACTGGCGGAGCTTCACCTTTTGAAAAGCCCGCGCTTAAGCCAGCCCATCGCCAAATATCAGGGCAGCGGCTCGAACGACACGATTGAGTTCATCAGGTTTGATGAACACAATGGCACTGTGCAGATTAACGATGACAAATACTTTGAGGGCATCACAACCGAGCTTTGGAACTATCATATCGGCGGCTATCAGGTTTTGCATAAATATCTGAAAGACCGAAAGGGAAAAAGCCTGGCAGACCCGATTCACTACTCTCGGATGGCGACGGCTTTGAAGGAGACGATTTCGCTGCAAACAGAGATTGACCTGCTGGTGGATCCGGTCTTGGATACGGGCTTGGGGGAGTAGGTTCACGGGGATATTGGTTCACGCAGATTTCGCTGATTCCGCAGATTTTTTGATAGATTAGGGATGCACAGGATTGGATTGATGAAAAAGGGATTTGAAGTTGGGAAGGTTTTAACGTTTTAGCGTTTTAGGGTTTTAGCGTAGGGTGTTTATCTGGGTTTATTTTCTAAAGGCGCAGGGCTGGGAAATGGTGACAGGGCTCTTTTTACCGCTGAGGACTGGATCCCTCACGTACGTTCGGGATGACGCGTCTGTCTGAGTTTGCATACTAAAGGGCTGGGCTGGGAGGTGGTGAGATGACCCGACGCCGGGGGTATAAGACTTGCGAAAACTGTTAAAATTTATGGGTTCATGAAGCTACAACCCCGATGGATACAGGGTTTCAGCCCTTGAATGGATGAAAACAGCCTATTGCGAACTGATAGAATGATTGAAATTGATAATGCTGTGCGTTCAGGTTTATCAATTCTCCGGTTTCCAATCGATTCTCATCCTGTTTTTTGCTCAAAAACGGCTTAAACCAGCTTTTTTGTAAAGATAAGTCCTTGATGATCAGTAACTTGACTTGCATGGTCAGCATCGATGGGAGTTAATGATTTAATCAATTAAACATTTTCTCTTATACCGGCGCTTTTAGAAAAGAGGAGAGATGGAAAAAGAGAAAATACACATAAGATACTGGTATATATACATATATAGTATATATATTATTATATAATTCAATATTTTTATATATTATATATGATATATATAGGGTAGCTAAGGTTCTGGACTCCTGTGTCTTGGCTCTCTTTTTGTCCAGACTGTCACAGATGCCCGGTTGGGCTCTTTTGAAAGGCTCCCGTAAAAGCGGAATTTATTAATTGATAAAGCGGATAGGCTCATAATATGGGCTAATTGATTTGCTGATAGGCAGTTAGGATAAGGTTTCCCAAAAAAGCGCCTTGGGAATTGATTGATTTTAATGGAACTGATAAAAGATGCACAGTATGATGAGGGTAAGAAGGAGGATTGAAATTAAGGAATTGGGAAGCGGCCTGATACAGGAATATAGAGCCGGGGTTGTGTCATTCCGTGAGGAATCCAGTCCCTTGGGGTATCATGAAGTCCTGTCAATAGCTCCCGGCTTTTGGTTCACGCAGATTACGCCGATTCCGCAGATTTGATTTGATAAGTAACAAGGTGACAAAGTGACAATGTGACGCGCAAATTCGTTGCAAACACGTCCAAAGCCAGCACCCACCCGTCATCCCGAACGCACGTGAGGGATCCAGTCCTTTGGGGTATCATGAAGTCCTGTCAATAGCTCCCGGCTTTTGGTTCACGCAGATTGCGCTGATTCCGCAGATTTGATTTGATAAGTAACAAGGTGACAAAGTGACAATGTGACGCGCAAATTCGTTGCAAACACGTCCAAAGCCAGCACCCACGCGTCATTCCGACCGCAGGGAGGAATCCAGTCCGTTGGGGTATCATGAAGTCCTGTCAATAGCTCCCGGCTTTGGTCTTTAGTGGATGAGCCTTGACGCATTTCACATTGAAATCGGGTTTACATACTAAAGGTAATGGATTACGAATTGTGACAAACGAGAATACAAGCACAACCTGGATCCCTCACGTGCGTTCGGGATGACAGGCTGGCTCGGGTTTGGGTACTAAAGGCACAGGGCTGGCGAATGGTGACGGGATTTTGGTTCACGCAGATTACGCCGATTCCGCAGATTTGATTTGATAAGTAACAAGGTGACAAAGTGACAATGTGACGCGCAAATTCGTTGCAAACACGTCCAAAGCCAGCACCCACCCGTCATCCCGAACGCACGTGAGGGATCCAGTCCTTTGGGGTTTTTGAATAGACTGGGGATACACAGGATGGGAAGGATGAAAAGGGGATTTTTGATAGTTGAAAAGATGAGGACGGCAGGGTGATACTCGTGCGCTTCCAAGTTTATAATGAACAGCCGGTATGTCATTCCGGGGGTGGAGCTTCAGCCCCGTGGCCCCGGAATGACACCGGAGCAGAGTCTTTCATCAAAACGTTAAAAGGTTAAAATGCTATATCACCAACATTATTGTTCGTCGTAGATGGACGTCACATGATAGAACTTTTTGGGAGTGACAACCGGCGCGGTCCAGCTATTGCCGTCGAAAACGCCGGAACTGTCTTCCGCAAGGGAATTGATATCATCATTGGAATAGACCTTGTAGGTGTCCACGGAATAGACCCCGTCCCAGGTGATGGTGATGTGTTCATCAGCGTAAGCGATGTTCAGGTTTGATGGCACCCCGTCCGAGAACGTGCGTGAAACGGGCAGGCTCCAGAGTCCGTCGGTGTTCATGGCGCGCACCCAGAGCTGGTGGTTGCCGTGCTCCAGTCCGGGGAAACTGAGCCCGAGATCGACAGACACCGGCGATCCTGGAGTAACGGGGATCAGCACTCCCTGGCCGAAACCGGGGTCGTCATCCACGTAGTATTCCAACTGTGCCACCAAGGGATTTGGCGGAGTCGGTACCCAGGGCGGGGGAATAAAGAAGGTTCTGCGGCTGGGCATGCCCCATTCCCCGTCGCTGTCTTTGGCCCGCACATGGATGCTGTGGAAGCCGGGGCTCAGCATGCTGGTGGCGATCAGTTCGTCGATGGAAATTGGGTTTCGGGTCCAGATCTGGATGGCATTGCCCTGTCCGGGATCGGAATTGAAAAAGTATTCGATGTTAACAATATCTGCATAGGGTGTGGGATTATACTCGGTGGACAAGGGAACATAGAAGGTCCTGCGGCTGGGCAGGCCCCAAGCTCCGTCGTTGTCCTTTGCACGCGCGTGGAAGCTGTGAAAGCCAGAGCTCAGATGGGAAGCGGAAATCAATTGGTCGATGCTGACCTGCTGGCCCGGCGTGATGCTCAGCGGCGTTCCCATGCCCTGTCCGGGATCGGAATCGAAAAAGTATTCCGATTGGGAGATCGTCCCATATGGCGGCTGGACCGGTTCGGTGGGGAAGGGAATATAGAAGGTGCTGCGGCTGGGCAGGCCCCAAGCCCCGTCGTTGTCCTTTGCCCGGGCGTGGAAGCTGTGAAAGCCTGGGCTCAGATGGGAAGCGGAGATCAGTTGGTCGATGCTGACCTGCTGGCCCGGCGTGATGCTCAGCGGCGATCCCATGCCCTGTCCGGGATCGGAATCAAAGAAATATTCGACGCTCCCAATGGTGGCGGAAAAAAGCGCTCCGCCGCAGATCAGGAGCAACAAGGAGATTAAGATCATCGGCGTTCGCATGGCAACTCCCTGAAGCGGAGGCGCTTCAGTTTCCAACCTTGGCTTCGATATGGACGTTCAAATCCCCGTCCTGGTTGATGACCGGCGGGCAGTTAAAATCCACGATCGAAGGCAGGTAGGTGAGGTACCAGAAATCGTCGAAGGGAGTGTCTCCACCGTAGAGACCGATGTCCTCTTGGTACTGGCCTGCGCCCAAGGCAAGTGAGTCGTCAGTGTAGTGATAGTTTCCACCATAAGCGTCGATCATTACACCGGACAGATCTACATCCATCTGGTTGTAACCACCGGTGATCCCTGCCGGGCTGCCTTCCCAGATGTTGTTGAGGTAGCTGAAGTTCGTCGGTACGCTGCTGATGTTCCCAAAGATGTTGTTGATGAAAAGCAGGTTGGAGGTGGAGGTATTACTTGATGCCAGAGTCTGTGTCCCCCCGTCCGGTCTGATGAACAGGCAGTGGTAGAAAAAGGCTGTGGAGTAGGTGCCGGTGCAGGTGATGTGGGCTGTATTTGATCTGGGCAGGAAAACGCAATTGCGGCAGATCGCGGAGGCATTATTGTTCAATTGTAACCTGGAATAGTGATAGTCGAAGGTGCAGCCGGTGAAGGAGGTGTTGAGCGTGCTGATGCTGCCATCGCCGACTTGCACGGAGTTTTTGAACAGGCAGTCCTCGAATACGGTGCCATCGCGCTGTACCTGTACAGAGCCTGCGAACAGGCAATTGCGGAAGGTGGATGGATATCTGACATACAAAATACCAGTATAAGTTATGTCCAGCCCAATGAACACGCTGCCGCTGGCACCCACACTGTTGATCATGGGCGTGAATTTGGTGGTCACCATGTCCGGCTTGGCAGGATCACTGCCCGCACCCACCACGGTCAGTTGTTTTGAAATATTAAAGCTGCCGTAATCCGTGGTCGAAGGATAGAGCATAATGATATCGCCATTGCTGGCGGCGGATTGAGCGGCGTTAAACGTTGTGTACATGCCGATGGAAGGGATGTTGTTATCCACTGTCAGCACTGCTGCATAAAGGGATAAGACCGCGCAGGCGGAAACAAGCAATAAAACAATCTTTTTCATGATATTCCTCTTTTTTGGCTTAAAAAGTAGCAGAGTTCCATTTTTTGTAATAAACTCCATGCTGGTGTTGTTTTGTGATGCCAAGCTAAATTTCTCGCATTAAAAATGGCCGTATGCATCGCAAAAATACGGCTGTATGCAATCCGAACCCAACAGTCCAAATATCGACTGCTTCAGGACAAACGGTGATCCTGACGATAATCCACACACAAAGCATACATTGATTTGTGTATCTACGTTCTCCATCTTCTACTTTTTGCAATTACACTTCTATAAAACAGATGCCATACTACAGAAATCACTTTTATATGTCAAGACAAAAATATAATAGATTACCCGGTTTGTGATAATGGTTTTTATATCAAAAACAGAGGAGAAAGTGTAATATTTTATGGTTGAAACAATGTTTTGAGAGATTCAAAATCAGTTAAATTCATGTTGAAATCCATCAACAAAGCCTGTGAAAGTCTTTGTTTTTTCATTTTTTGAGCTGGAAAAACGGGATTCGCAGATGGAAGCGTTTCAAGAATTGGCGCGGATGCCCAAAATTCATTAAAAAATGAGTGTGCTTGGGCAGTTCAAAAGCCTGCTTCGCTTGTAAATATCAGTGGCAGCAGGTGTAGCGCTGTATTAGTCTATGGTGAAGCGATGGAATCCGGAGCTTTTCATCTGTTTCTGCAAGTTTTTTGAGTAAAAAAGTAAAAAAGCGCTAAAATTAGTTGACAAGATTGTGCTGCCACGTCCGCTGGACAAAGAAAAACAGCAAAGAGGAATGATGGCACGTCTTTTTAGCAAGGATTACCACGATAAATCGGCTTCCTGGTATTTCAACCACGCCGTGATCGTCTTGGAAAGGGGCGACTTACGCTTCTGGAAATCCATTGACGAAAAAGGGTTTTACCACCTCCATTTTGTGGCGGTTCCGCGGCGCCAGGAATGGTTTTCCCCGCAGGTGGATATCGTTTATGATCCACAAAATCAAGAGGTTGTGAGCCATCATTGTCATGAATGCCGGGATGAGGAAAGCTGCAGGCACTATCTTTCCATCCTGCGCTATGCCTACCACTTTTTGAAGACGGAGATTTTTGAACAGCCGGCGGTGGAAACCTGCGACGGCGATGTTTTGCGGGGCGGAGAATATTGGCGTTCCGTGCGCGACCCCGCCGTGATCGAGGTGGAAAGGCTTTACAGTCCGGAGTCCGACAAAATCCGCTTTTACCATGATTCCTACGGGGATTTGGATATACCGCTGCTTTTGCAGATCGAAGCCGGGCAAAAGCCGGATGGGGTCACGCGGGACCAGATGAAGGACTACCATTCGCAGTTGGAGGTGTTTTCGGATGCGGAACTGGCGTTCTTTAAATATCTTCACGCGCGCAAAGCGGCGTATGGCAGCAAGGCAAAATTTTGGTCGCTCTACAAGGAAGACATCGCCCCGGCGCTTGGCTTGATGCAGGATTTGGATGCCAGGCTGCGAATCCGCGAAACCGGCGAACAGCTGCTTTTCAATTCGCTGCCATACCCTTTAAGTTTGCGCATCGAACCTGCCGGAAAAAAGAATTTCCGCGTGGTTCCGGTGATTTTGGATGAACTATCCGCAGTTTATCCCGGGTTTCCCACCTGGCTCTTTTTCCGCAATGAAGCCAGACCGGTGTTTCTGCCCTTGGGAAATGCAGTGTTGAAAAGCCTTTTTGAGCTTGATCTGCTCTTGAGCGAAAAGGACTTGATCTATTGGCGCACGGTGGTGAACAAAGAGCTGCGCAAGCAGGAAATATATCTGGATTTTGACCCCTCGATCGATTTGCCGCCGATTGTTTCCGAGGAGCCGCGCATCCGCCTGAAAGTGGAAAAGCTCGGTGATGCCGTTGCTTTGGAGGGAAGGCTTTCCTTCCCCGCACCGCAAAGCTTTGATGAAGATGAGCTTATGGAGATTCCGCTGTCGGTGAGCAGCTTCAATGCGCCCTTGGTGCGCAGCGATTACAAGCTGGGAGAGGAAAGCGGAAATGCCTGGTTTTATCTGCCTCCGGAGCTGTTTCAAGAACTGCGTGAACTGATGGGACGGCTGTCGGATGCGGATCCAAGCCGGTTTGAGCGCTATTCTCAACTGCTGGTGAACGGTGAAAAAGAGCTGGCGCGGCTGCGCAAGGTGTTGTTTGAACTGGAGTTCGACAATATCGATGTGGAAATTGATGCCGAATTGCGGGGCGAATTTGTGCAAAAAGCGGCTCTGCAGGTGGAAATCCAAGCCCGGCGCGGCGAAGAGATTGACTGGTTTGAATATGAGCTTTCCTACCGCTATCGGGATCTGAGCTTCAGCCACGAGGAACTGCGGCGGTTTTTCCGCTCTGAGGAGGAGTTCCTGCACACCGAGGACGGACGCATCCTTTTTATTTCCAATCCGGAGGTTTTCAAGGAAGCGGAACGCCTTTTGATTCGCAGTGAAAAGCGCGCCGACGAGGTTTATGGCGCAAAGCTGGTGAATTTGCCCTACTATCAGCGCTATATGATGGAAAATCCTGCTTTTCGCATGATTGGGGACGATTTTCTGAATGGCCTTTCCCGGGACCTGGTGAACGGACAGCTTCAGAATCTGGAGCCTTTGCCGGGCTATCTGCAAACAGTTTTGCGCGGCTATCAAAAATCCGGGATCAACTGGATCAGGATGCTGCAGCACTATCGCTTGGGCGGAGTTTTGGCGGATGAGATGGGCTTGGGAAAAACGATTCAGGCGCTGGCGGTGATCCAAGCCACGCCACCGGACAGTCAAAACCTGGTGGTTTGTCCCAAAACTTTGCTCTACAACTGGGCTGCGGAGATCGACAAATTTCATGCCAATATTTCCTATCAGATCGTTGAAGGCGGAAAATCGGAGCGTTTGGAACAACTGCAAAACCCGAACGTGCGGCTCTTTATCATTTCCTACACCGTGGTTTTGAACGACATTGCGGCGCTGAAGGACAAGGACTTTGAATGGGTGATCCTGGATGAGGCGCAAAACATCAAAAACGTTAGCGCCAAAAGAACTTACGCCATCAAAAAGCTGCCTTCACGCCACAGGCTGGCGCTCACGGGCACCCCGGTGGAAAACAATCTGACCGAACTTTGGTCCATATACGACTTTTTGATGCCGGGCTATCTGGGTTCATTGAAGCGTTTTAAGACGGATTTTTTGGAAGAGCCGGATTCCGGAGCGGCAAAGCTGAAACGCGCGGTGGCGCCCTTCCTCTTGCGTCGTGCCAAAAAAGAGGTGCTGCTGGAACTGCCGGACAAGCAGGAGCAGGTTTCCTGGTGCAAGATGCATCCGGTGCAGGAAAAGCTTTATCTGCAAGTCATCGACACGGTTCAAAAAAAGCTGCTGAATGCGCCTGAAAGTGCGAATCTGAACTATGTGCACATCCTGGCGGCGCTGATGAAGCTGCGCCAGATCTGCAACCATCCGCATCTGGCAAATCCGGACATTTTGCCGGATCTGGAAGCCTCGGCAAAGCTGGAACAGCTTGTGGAACTGGTTACAGACGCTCTGGCAAGCAACCACAAAATATTGGTCTTTTCCCAGTTTGTGCAGATGCTTAAAATCGTTCGCAACGTCTTTGATGAGCAGGGGTTGCGCTATGCCTACATGGATGGCCGCACCAAAAACCGCATGGAAGAGATTCAGCGGTTTGAGAACGACCCCGAACTCAGGCTCTTTCTCATCAGCCTGAAAACCGGCGGCATGGGCATCAATTTGACTTCGGCAGACACGGTTATTTTGTATGACCCCTGGTGGAACCCGATGGTGGAAAACCAAGCCATCGACCGCGCCCATCGCATCGGCCAAACTCAAAAGGTGCAGGTGTTTAGGCTCATCACCAAGGGCAGCGTGGAGGAAAAGATCATGAACCTCCAGCAGCACAAGCTCCAGCTTTTTGACGAGGTGGTCTCACAATCCCAGACGGTGCTTTCATCACTGAGCCGGGAAGAGATAAATTCACTGTTCAGCTATTAGGTCGATTTTTCGGATGGGCAGAGGGTTTGGGGATTGCTCAACATTTTCCCTTGACATTTTTTAGCCTTGATCGCCTTTGGTATTTTGAGAGAAAAGCCACAAAAAGGAGACAAGATGCTTACCATTGACTGGAAGGAAAGGCTGAGCAAAGACACAGCCGAATATCTGCATAAGAAGCTGCCAAACAACGACTTTGACTTTGAGATTATCTATATTGCCTTTCCCGAAAGGGTCGATGGACAGATTCCTCCTGCCGTTGTGACCCACGTTGCCAAGACCATTGTGCAAAAATTGGGCAAAAATCACGACAAACATCTGGCGTTTTACAAATATCTCTGGGAAAAAAAGGGCGAGGCGGGGCAGACCGCATTCATCACCATCATGGCCAGTCTTGTGCCCAAAAAGCCGGAACTGTATATGCCCATGGTGCAAAAAGCGGTGAACACTGCCTCTGAAGCGCAGTTGAACACGCTTTTGGACAAGGTGATGCTGCCGCTTCTGCGCAAACAGCCCGAGAAATATCTGCGCTTTGCCTATGAATGGCTTGCTTCGCCCAAGGATGTGGTTCGCAAGCAGACCGTGAACCTTTTGGTAAAGCTGATGAAGCGCGAACCCGAACTGAGGCAGGATGTGGTTCAGCATTTTGTGAACCAGTGGCTGCAGCCGTTGGACGAACAGGCTGCGGATCATGTGGCGCTGCTGAAAGCCGTGTATAAAATGGATCCCGAGCTGTATTATGAGCTGTGGGAGCAGCATGGTCAAACCCGGGACCCGCAAAGCGCGGAGATCCTTTGCGCATCGATTTTGGACTATCATCCCATGATCGAGGAAGCGGTTGAGCCCTGGACAAAAAGCGGCAACGCCCGGCTGAAAAAAGCCGCCATGGCCGCACAAAAAATATTACAAAAAAAGAAGCCTAAATAAATGGACTTAAGCATTTTGATAACTCCGGCGGGAATGGATGCCATTCAGCGCCGCATACAGGAATTGATGAACGAACGCCCCGAAGTGATTGAAGCAGTGGCCATTGCACGCGAATTCGGGGATTTGAGTGAAAACGCGGAATATAAGGCTGCACGTGAAAGACAGCGTCAGATCGATGGCGAAATCGACCACCTGCGTCGCCGCGCTTCCAGGCTCAAGGTGATTGATCCCACCGGCATACCCAAGGATAAGGTTCGCTTTGGCAGCGTTTGCCACACCCGCGACCTCCACAGCGGTGAAGAAATCGTGTTTCAAGTGGTGGGGGTGGATGAACTGAACTATTTTGCGGATGAAGAAATCCAGCCGGTTTCGGTGCTTTCGCCCATCGGGAAAGCTCTTTTGGGGCGTCAGGCCGAGGAAGTTGCCAATGTGCAGGCGCCCATCGGAAACAGGGAACTGCAGATCTTGAAGATATCTTAAAAGTCACATAAAACGGAGAAATAAATGAAAGAAAAGAAAACAGCGAAGAAACAGGTTCTGAGCTATGAACGCCAGAATTTTTGGAAGGAAGCTCCTGCGGCTGAGATCAAGAAAGCCAATGATTTTGCAGGACCCTACAAAGATTTTCTGAATGAATGCAAGACCGAACGCGAGTCTGTTGTTTGGACCCAGGAGCTGCTCAAGGCTCACAAATTCCAGCCTCTGGGCAAAACAAAGAGCGGAAAAAAGGTTTACAGCATTTTCCGCGGCAAGACCATGGCGATGGCCGTGATCGGTTCCAAGCCCGTGAGCGAAGGCGTGAACATGGTGGCAGCCCACATCGACACACCCAGGGTGGATCTGAAGCAAAATCCGCTCTATGAAGATAAAAGCAGCGATATGGCTTGCATGCGCACCCACTATTATGGCGGCATCAAAAAGTATCAATGGGTTTCCACGCCCCTTGCGCTGCATGGAGTTTTTGTGAAGGCGGATGGTTCCCTGATCAACCTGCGTCTGGGTGAAGACCCTGAAGATCCGGTCTTCATCATTCCGGACCTGCTGCCCCATCTGGCTCGAAAGGAACAATATACCAAAAATATCGGTGATGCGATTGATGCTTCCCGCATGAATTTGGTGTTCAGCGGAATGCAGGAACCCGGCAACGAGGAAAAGGATGCCATCAAGCTTTATGCATTGACGCTGCTCAACAAGAAATATGGCATCACGGAAAAGGATTTCATCTCTGCCGAACTGCAGCTTGTGCCGGCATATCCAGCGCGTGATGCGGGTTTGGATGCCTCGATGGTGGTGGGCTACGGTCAGGACGACCGCATTTGCGCCTACACCGGTTTGAAAGCCCTGCTGGACAATCTGGACGGCAAGTCCGAGCGCACCATGGTGGTCTATTTCTCTGATAAAGAGGAAGTTGGCAGCCATGGCAGCACGGGTGCACATTCCATCTTTATCCAGGATTTTCTGGCTTCGCTGCTCAGCCACAACGGTGAAGACAGCGGCAGCGCAAACCTGCGCCGCACTTTCATGAATTCCCGCATCCTTTCGGCAGACGTGACAGCCGCCGTGGATCCAAACTACCCCGGGGTTCATGAACGCCAGAACGCGGTGCTGTTCAACCATGGCGTCGGCATTTCCAAATTCACCGGCAGCGGTGGAAAGTCTGTCACAAACGATGCAGATGCAGAATTCACCGCCAAAGTGATCCGCATTTTGGATGACGCCGAAGTCTTTTGGCAAATGGGCGAACTGGGCAAAGTGGATGAAGGCGGCGGCGGAACCATCGCCTACATTTTGGCAAACCTGGGCGCCGAGGTTATCGACTGTGGAACAGGCCTGATGGGCATGCACTCGCTGTATGAGATGTGCAGCAAGGCCGATCTTTATTCCACCTATGCGGCTTACAAGGCTTTTTTGAAGTCAAAATAAACATTATCATTTGAAGGAGGAACCCATGAAGAGAATGATTTTGGTAATGCTGGCTATTATGCTGGTACTTTCGGCTTGCGTGAGCAGCAAGACCTACAAGGCTCAGCAGGCAAGGGTCCAGATGATGGAGGCAAGGCAAAACGAGCAGGACGCGAATTTGGAAATGGCGCGCAAGGACGTGATCGGAAACAAGGAAAAGATCGAACAGCTCATCATTGGCATGAACAATGTGAATGAGCAGCTGCTGGTCTTGGACCCCATGCAGGATGATATCGCTCACAGCAAGACAAGGATCGACAAGCTGATTGTTGGCCTGGACAGCGTGAACGAACAACTCCTGGTCCTGGATCCGATGCAGGATGAAATCATCAACAGCGCCAATGCGATCATCGATCTCCAGGGAGATATGACTGCTTCCGGCACCGCCATCGCAGGTTTGCAAACCCAGGTGGCAGCCTTGAACCGCCAACTGGATGATGCCATTGCGGCAAACGTCGAACTCGAACAGATGCTGTCTGAACTCAGCTTGGACACCTTTGATACCTTTGATTCACTGTCAGACTATGTGACACAGATGAAAAGGGACCAAAGCGGTTTTGTGACCAGGGATGAGCTGAAGGAAGTGGTGGAGGAAAGCGCAGAACTGGCTCAATTGCTGAACGAACTGACTCTGGAAGTGGAAGCCATCACGGATTATCTGCTGCAGCAGGAAGCGGTTTTGGCAAATCTGGACGAGATATTGAAAGACCAGGAAGATTTCAAAGACGAAGTGATCGATGAATTTGAAGACATCCGTGGTCTGATCGTGGAACAATTGGGCGAAGGCGCAAAAAGCTCTGCGCAGCAACAGCAGGAAATCATGACTGAAATCTCCCGCATTCGCGGCGAATTGGATGATTCCCAGGATGAAATCTCATCCCTGCGTCAGGTTTTGGGACAGGAAGTGAGCCAACTCCGTTACTCTGAAGAAACCATGCGCGAGGATATGGAAGAGATCAGCGACCGGGTTTTTGATGTGAACAGAGGACTCACCGAGCTTGCCACCGACCTGAAGGATGTGATCGCCAAAGAAAGATCCCTGGCTGAAAAGCGTCGCCTTGAAACCATGACCAAGCAATACAAAGTGGCTCTGGCTGAGTATAACAAGCACAACTACGAAAATTCCATCATTCTTTTTGAAGAATTTTTGGAAAACTATCCCGACAGCAATCTGTGCGCAAATGCTCTGTATTGGATTGGCGAAAACTATTATGCCGCAAAGAATTACGCCAAGGCTTTGCGCCAGTTTCGCCAGGTGGTCACCCAATATTCCGATCACCCCAAAGCTTGGGATGCCCAGCTCAAAGTTGGCATCACCTATTATCAGATGCACGATTATGAGTCCAGCTATTCAGAGCTGATGCTCATCAAGAACTACTATCCGGATTATCCCAGCATGAAAATCGTGGATAGGTATTTGAACAAGATCTAACGCGCTGATGCGTAAAGTTTTACTCTTGTTTTTGGTGCTTTTTTGCCTCCGCCTTGCCGCGGAGCCGCTCAAAGGCGCTGAACCGGAGTTCATCAGCGAGCGGATCGTTGATTTGATCGACGTTTCCCAGCCGCTCATTTTGGATATTCAAGCCGGGGATTTCACTCCCCGGCTGGATTTTTTGATTCGCGGAATGCTGCTTTCCAAAGGGGCAGACCTGCGTGATTTGGGACATGCGGCCTTTTTGGAAAACCCTGAAGACCTTGCGCCATACATGCTGCAAAGTGTGAATCTGGTGAAGGTGGAACTGGACCTGGGCGCCACAACTGTGGAACACAAAAACTTTCTTTCCTACCGCAGTGAACGGGTCCCATTTTACAAATTCCGGGTCAGGCAGATCCGCCTGCCGGGAAATAAACTACTCAGCATCGATGAACTTAGTTTCACCGATGGCAGCCCAAAAAGCAACGGGCCTCTGCTCTCAAACTTGAAATGGTTCGAGCCCATCCTTGCCAGCACAGCTCTGGCAACCTTGATCTATCTGCTTTGGACCATTGAATGAGGAAAACTTAATGAAAAAATATCTGCTCATCCTGACGGCAATCCTGATCTTGGGTGCCTGTGCGCGCACCAGCGTCGTTCTCACCACCGAGGAAAAACTGGCAAAAGCCGACGAACTTTTTGCCCGGGGTAAATATGCCCGGGCGGCTGAACTCTATGGCGATGTCTATTTCGAGCGGCAATCCGCATCTTCGGCCCGTGCCCTCATGCGCCAGGCAGACAGCTATTTCAAAATAAACAAATTTTCCGAAGCCCGGTTCAGCTATCAGGAATTCGCAGAATCCTTTCCCACCCATCCGGAAGTGAGTACGGCTGTATTTCGCTATGCAGTATGCCTTTATGAAGAATCCAATGGACCGCAATACGATCAGACTGAATCCATGCAGGCCATTGACGCCTTCCGCAGGTTCATGGATAAATATCCGAACAGCGTACTCTACGACGATGCGCTAGGCTACATCAAAAAGGGGCAATACAAGCTGATCGAAAAGAAATTCCTCACGGGCTACACCTACTATAAAATGAAGGATTACAGCTCCGCCCTGATGTATTTCAAAGAAGTCACAGACCTTGGAAACAGCGACCGCCTGGATCGCGAAGCCCTTTACTATTCAGCAAAGCTGCTGCGAAAACAAAAGCTGACGGATGAGGCAAAGGAGCAATTTGACAAGCTCGTCTCCAAGTATCCGGGATCCAAGGAAGCCAAAAAACTCGATAAATACTTTAAATGAACCATCTTGCCTTGCTCGGAGGCAGTTTCGACCCCATCCATAGCGGGCATCTGCACATCGCGCGCGAAATCCTGCGCTTGAAAGCAGCCGATGCCGTGATATTTTTACCCAACGCCACCCACAACTTCAAGCGTGACACGGTGTTGCTGGACTACGATCAGCGCCGGGAATTGCTTGCCAAAGTGCTTGAGCCTGGGATGGAGGTGTGGGACGACGACGCCGAAGGCAGCGGCTACACCGCCGACCTCATCCGAAAGCTGGTCCAAAAACATCCCCAAAGTTCTTTTTCCTGGGTGATCGGTTCGGATAACCTGGCAGAACTGCATCGCTGGCATGACTTTAGCTGGCTGAAAAGCAATGTCCGCTTCATCATTATTCCGCGTCCCGGACATCCTGCTGACCCCAATGTATTGAAAAGAATCCGGCGCAAAACCCTGAAAACGGTTCCCAGCGAAATTTCATCCAGCCAGATCCGTCAAAATATCCTGGAGGGAAGGTCCATCAAAGGTTTGGTTCCGGCTGCGATCGAACAAAGAATCCAGGAGCTCTATCTGCCGCTCTTAAAAAAATAGGGGAGACCCTGCCCGCCAAAAACGCGGGGCTCAGCCCGCGTTTTACCATTCAGAAGGGATTTGCGTATCCTGATATTTTATGCTTTTCTATTCTCGGAGAACAAGGGTTTGAATTCGATTTTGATGCGTTGCTGCGGTGAATTGAGGTCGATGCCCAGGGTGCCGGTGCCCATCAGCTGCCATTGACGATCCACCTGGCCCGGAACACAGAGTTCCGGAGGCAGGGAAGTGCCTTCGGCAGCGTTGTTTCCATAGATCAGGGCTGTGGAGTCGAAGCCAAAACTATCCCCGGGCTTCAAGTGTAATTCCGCCAGCGGAATCACCTGTGTGTAAACGTTTTCACATTGTGCCAGGATCATGTGTTTGTGGCTGCTGAGCCCAAGCCCATTAGCGGAGGCATTTGGCGACATCTTGATAAATTCGACCTCTCCTCCGGAAAGCTGCCAATTATCTGCAAGGTAGTAAGAAATGTATAGATTGCGGGCATCATTTGCCAGCATTATGTAGCCGGGATTGTCCGCATTTTTATCAAATATGTCCGAGCCGGGTTGGTCGTCAGCCCAGACGTTTTTCAAAGCCGCTTCTTGTTCCGGCTTGAAACTATCGGTCAGGCGAACCTTGGTTCCTGTGATCTTTGATCCGTCTTGACACGCAGTCAAAACCAAGAGGAACAAGGCCGCCACCAGGGCCAGTCTTATAGCGTTCATTTTTAATCTCCTATCTATTTACTATGCTATCGATATAATAAACAGAACCGGAGACAAGGCAATATGAATGTGAATATTTGTGCAAAAATCTGAGAATTTGATACGGTGTAACGCTGTAACATCATGTATATCAATATATAATGGGTTTATGAATACGGAGACCAATCAAACTTGTCACAGGCGGAACTTGCCTTAAACTATCATTAATTAAGCAAAAAGATTGGATGGAGAACACATAAATGCCAGAACTTCCCGAAGTGCAAACAATTATCGACGGAGTCACCACCGAACTGATGGGCAAAGAGATACGCAGCCTGGACTGCTTTCATCCCGGCACCGTGATCAGGGATCCCGAACTGCCGGAAGAGGTTTTTCCCGCAGAATTCATTTCCTCCAGACGCCGGGGAAAATATATCATCCTGAATTTCAGCGGCGACCTCAGCGTCATCGTGCATCTGCGCATGACGGGAAAGCTGGTTGCAGACAGCTCCCAGGAGGGTCCGGTCAACCACGAGCGCGCCTGTTTCATGCTTTCAGGAAGCAGCAAACTGCGCTTCATCGATATCCGCACCTTTGGCAAGATCATCCTGTGCAAGACCAAAAACCTGGGTAAGTTCATGCCAGACTTGGGGATGGAACCCTTGGCAGATGAATTTGACGCCCGGTATTTGGAAAAGATTCTCAAAAACCGCAAAGCCCCGATCAAGACTCTGATGCTGGATCAAAAACTGATTGCAGGCTTGGGAAACATCTATGTGAACGAAATCCTCTATCGCTCAAAACTCAACCCCACCGTCCCGGGTGGCGAAATTCCACTCTCAAAGCTTAAAATCCTTGCCAAAGAAACAAAAGAAGTGCTCAGGGAAGCGATTTCCAAAAACGGCACTTCGATTTCGGATTTTCGCAATGTGGACAACAAAACCGGAGAGTTTCAAAAGTTTCTGCGGGTCTATCAAAAGGAGACCTGCCCCAAGGGTCATCCGGTGTCCAGAATCAAGCAGGCTCAGCGCAGCACATATTTCTGCCCGGTTTGCCAGAAATGACTTTCGGTGGGGTCCGCCTGGCAGTCTTTCACCCAAACCGCCAAAAAACCCAATTTGAAAACAAAATGGCACCTTGCTTTCACACCAAAAAGATTTATAATGTATGCGTAGAAAAAACTTATACATGAATTTAGGAGATCAAAAATGATAAGCAAAAAACTTGAAAAAGCGATTAACAAACAGATCAATGAAGAGCTGTTTTCCGCCTACCTCTACACCTCGATGCAGGCTTGGTTTGCAGATGAAAGTCTGGACGGCATGGCAAACTGGATGAAGGCGCAAGCCCAGGAAGAACACTATCACGCCATGAAGTTTTTCGACTATCTCATCGAACGCGGCGGAAAGGTGGAACTGCATGCCATCGCCAAGCCCGACATTGATTTTGGCAATCCGCTCAAGGCTTTCCAGGCGTCTTTGGATCACGAGCGCTACATCACCAAGTGCATCAACGAGATGATGGACCTCGCCATTGCCGAAAACGACCATGCCACCAGGATTTTCCTGCAGTGGTATGTTGAGGAGCAGGTTGAGGAAGAAGCCAGTGTGGACACCATCGTGCAGCGCCTTTCCAGAGTTGGGGACAACATGCACGGCATCTACATGCTGGACCGCGAACTTGCCAGCCGCACTTTCACTTGGCCGCAAGAAGAAGAATAAGCCTAACTGAAAACATAACAAGACCTTATGCGGGATCATCCAGAGATGCTGATCCCGCTTTTTTATTCCACCGGAGAAAGAATAAATTGACAAATAACTTGATCGAGCCCAAGTTGCATTCATGAAACAAAAGGCAAGACTCATTTTGGGAGGCGGTGCGGCTTTTGGCTTGGCACACATTGGAGTTCTCGATGTCCTGCAAAGTGAATTTGACATCACGGGCATCGTGGGAACCTCCATGGGCGCCATCGTTGGAGGCCTTTACGCCCAGGGAAAAACGCCGCAGGAGATTCTGGAACTCGCGCGGGAAAGCGGCTCCACCTTGGTTTTAAACCCAAACCAGCTTCTGAGCAAGCCCCTGAAGCTGTCGCTGGATTTGATCAAGGGATTGCACAACAAGAAAAAGGTGATGGACCTGATGTCAGACTTGATCGGTCCGGCGCAGGTGGAGGATCTGCCCATTCCTTTTGTGGCGGTTGCCTACGATCTTGTTTCGCGTCAAACCGTTTTGATCCATCAAGGCTCACTTGCAGGAGCGATGCGGGCTTCATCCTCTTTGCCATTGATTTTTGCGCCACACGATATGGGTGGACATCTCTTTGTGGACGGAGGGGTGGAACATCCTCTCCCGCTTGCATTTGCACATGAAGTGCCGGGGGAGATCACCATTGCCGTGAATGTGCTGCCTCCGGTGTCGCCCAAGGCAAGCCACTTCAGCGATCTTGGCAAGGATGCTGAAGAAATGAAGGCTCCGCAGGTTGCCATCCAATCCCTTTTGCAAAATCAAGGCTTCATGGCAGTCCAGGCCAGGCTGCAAAACCCGCCGCATCTTTTTATCGATGCCCATCTTGCCGAAAAGGATATGTTCGACCTCATGGATGTTGACGAATTTTTCAAGCATGGCCAGGATGTTGCACGAGAAGGGCTTGCAAGTTTTGTTGGACAGGATTTGAAGAAAAAACCTTCCTCCGGATTCCGGAAATTCTTTTCCCGTTTCAAGAGGACAGAAGGTTTGCCTCAAAATAATGATTGACAGCCAAAGCAAATTGGAATTACAAGTAAAGATGATAAAATTCACCGGGAGGATCGATGAGCCGCACAGAAGATAACGCTTTGTCCGTTGGCTTGTTCACAGGCGTGGACGAGCTCGTGGTTGAAAATTTCATCAGTGATCTCAACAAAATCAGCCTCAGGAAAGGCGGGGTCAAAAAGATCAGTTACGCCGCCGATCAGTCGATTTTTTACATTTCCAAGGGAAGCGTGGAACTCACATTTGATCCTCAGGAGGATGATTCCCCAGCTCATGAGCCGCAGATCGTCCAGGAAGGTAAATTTTTTGGAGAAGGCATTTTGCGCAGGGGTATCATGGGTTCTGTCAACGTTAAAGCATTGGAAAAAACGGAACTTATCCAGATCCCCCGGGAGAATTTCATCCAATTCAGCTTCTCGCAGCCCACTGCACTGTTAAACGTGATCCGCATTCTGAAAGGCAAGCCCCAGTCATGTGGCAATGAGTTTTCAGACCTGATGGGCGACATGATCCAAAACAGCCGCCTGAGCGCCATCGGCATGACCGCCAGCAGGATCATTCACGACATCAAAACCCCGCTCACCGTGATTTCTCTTACCGCCCAGCTGGTGGAATCGATGTTTCCGGACACTTCTGAAATGACCAAAAGCATCGTGCAGCAAACCAAACTGATCGATGCCTTGGTGCGCGAATTGATGGACTATGTGAAGGGTTCGCCAAACGAAATTGTGCCACGACAGGTGGACATGAATACCTTTTTGCACGAGCTGGCAGACGCCTACGGTGCTTCGCTCAAGGGACGCAACATCAGCCTCAACCTGGAAAACCGCTGTGATCAGCCCGTTTATTTCGATGTCGAGCGCGTCCGCCGCGTGCTGATCAATCTGCTTCGGAACAGCTCGGAAGCGATCGAGGATTCCGGGAAGATCCACATTTGCGCTTCCGTGACTTCAAACTGGCTGCAAATCAGGATCACAGACGACGGTCCGGGCATTCCCGAAAGCATTTCCAATCAGCTTTTCCAGCCGTTTTTCACCTACAACAAGTCGAACGGAACCGGCTTGGGCCTGCCCATCTGCCAAAAGCTGATCAAAGAACACGGTGGCCGCATCGAATACAATTCTGTGGAGCCTCATGGCGCCAGGTTCGACATCCGCATTCCGCAGGTGCTTGCCTGATTTTTAAGCCATCCCGAACCCTCAGAAAGGGTTTTTATTTGAACGGACTGATTCCGATAAATACCGTATTTTCAAGGCTTTTTTCTGCCTCCTCCTTGAGCCGCTCCAACTGCTTTGGCGGCAGATCCTCGTCAACCACCCGTCCAAGATCGGGTGTCCTATGGGTGCCAGACGGGTGGCTCACTGGCACGAACCAAGGGTGAGGGCATGATGAGCAGGTTGGCGGCGACGCTTTTCCCGCTTTTTCCCCCGGCATAAATGCATGGAATTGCGATCCATCGCAAAAAAACCCTTGTCAAAAAGCCGGCCTTGTTTTTACTGGTTTGAAAGAAAGATTTTGGACGGTGAAAAAATGTCAAGAATATGCGATATATGTGGAAAACAAGCCCAGGTTGGCAATCATCGCAGCCACGCGCTGAATGCCACGAAGAGGCGTTTTTATCCGAATTTGCAACAAATCCGTGCCTATGTTGGCAACGATATCAAACGGGTTAAAGTTTGCACTTCCTGCCTTAAAGCGAACAAAGTTCGCAAGGTTGTTTGAACCCCAAAAGCGCTTCGGTTCGGGCATTTAAGCCCGGCGGGCGTTTCAATCAAATTCGGGAATATGGCCAAAGCCTGTTCCCTTTTTTCTTTTGGGACTATAAAACGGAGAAATAATGGATATTGAAATCCTGAACAGCCGCGTGAACGAAAGCTCAGCGGTTTTGGGCGCATTGCGCGCGCAGATCGGCAAGGTTATCGTTGGTCAGGAAGCCGTGATCGACCGTCTTTTGATCGGTCTTTTGGCAAACGGACACGTGCTCATCGAAGGGGTGCCCGGGCTTGCCAAAACCCTCATCATCAGCACTTTGGCACAAACTTTTGACGCCAGCTACAAACGCATCCAATTCACTCCGGACCTGCTTCCGGCAGATATCACCGGCACTTTGATCTACAATCAAAAAACCGGGGAATTCGTTCCCAAAAAGGGCCCGATCTTTGCCAATTTCATCCTGGCAGACGAAATCAACCGCGCTCCCTCCAAGGTGCAATCCGCGCTCTTGGAAGCGATGCAGGAGCGCCAGGTTACGATTGGCGACACCAGTTGGCCTTTGCCGCGTCCGTTCTTTGTGATGGCAACCCAAAATCCGATCGAGCAGGAGGGAACATATCCGCTTCCCGAGGCGCAGATCGACCGCTTTTTGATGAAGCTGAGGATCAAATATCCCAGTTTTGAAGAGGAACGGCAGATTTTGGACCGCATGACCGTGGAGCGGGAACTGAAAGTGGAGCCTGTGTTGAAGCCACAGGACCTGGATGCCATGCGCGATGTGATTGCCGACCTCTATATGGAGGAAAAACTGGCGGAGTATATTTTGCACCTGATCCAGGCAACCCGGCATCCGCAGCGCTATCCCCGGGTTTCAGCCATGCACGGACTCATCCGCTATGGTGCATCCCCGCGCGCCACGATCTATCTGGCTCGCACAGCCAAGGCGCATGCATATTTGCAGGGTCGCGGTTACGTGATCCCGGACGACATCAAAGCCGTTGGGCGCGATGTTTTGAGGCATCGCATCATTCTTTCCTATGAGGCCGAGGCCGAGCAGGTGAGCCCGGAAGAAATCGTGACCCGCATTTTTGAGGAAATCGAGGTTCCTTAAAAAGGAGATTTGATGCCAGCCCGCACTCCAGCGGAGATCCTTGCCAAGGTCCAGCGCATTGAGATCCTGGCCAAAGCCAAGGTGAGCGAGGCTTTCAGCGGGGAATACAGTTCCAGCTTCAAGGGACAGGGCTTGGAATTTGCTGAAGTGCGCGAATATCAAAGCGGGGACAACTATCGCGACATCGACTGGAATGTAAGTGCAAGATTGGGCGTGCCTTACATCAAAAAATATCAGGAAACGCGCGAACTGAACGTCTTTTTCATCGTGGATGTTTCCGCCAGTCAGGATTTTGGCACCCGGGGGGAATCCAAAAAAGAGCGCACGGCGGAAGTGATTGCCCTGCTTTCTTTTTCAGCTCTCAGCACGGGGGACAAAGTGGGCATGATCCTGTTTTCGGATCAACTGGAAAAATATCTGCCTGCACGCAAGGGCCGGAATAAAGCTCTCCAGATCCTGCGCGACGTGCTCTATCACGAACCCATTAGCCGCGGAACTTCCCTGGATGAAGCTTTCAATTTTGCCAATCGCATCCTGAAAAAGCGCTCCGTGGTCTTTGTGCTTTCCGATATGTTGGATTCCGGCTGGCAAAAATCCCTGCGCCTTCTGGCTCAAAAACACGATGTGGTCGTGATTCAAAACCTTGACGATGCCGAACTGGAATTGCCCCGGGCTGGGGTTTTGCATCTGGGCGATCCGGAAACCGGGAAAAGCCTGTATTTGAACAGTTCCAATCCCTCCATCCGCAAGGCTTACCAAACCCGGGTCAAAAAGATGCAACAGGACTTGGAAACCGAGCTTAAAGCCTTGAAAGTGGATCACATACTCATCCGCAACCGGGATTCCCAAGTGCACGCTTTGCGACACTTTTTTGAAGAGCGGAAACGAGAGCGAAGGCTGCGCGCGTGAGAAAGATTGCGCTGCTGTTCATCCTCATTTTTGCCGGTTTGCTCAGCCTGCAGGGGCTCACGCAAAACCTGGTTGGGGCAGACGATCTAAGCGTTGGCGACCGCTTCAAACTGGAATTGCGCGATGGCGAAGACCTTCGCAGTGTGGCGGTCCCGGATACCATGGAAAATTTCAAGGTCTTGCAGTGGAAGCTGATGAAGGAAGCTCAGCATCCGGATTGGATCGAAATGACGATCGTTCCGCTGCTTCCCGGCTCACAGAGCTTTCCCAGCCTGGAGGTTTTTCCTGCGAATCTGGCTACACCATCCATGTACACAGACCGGTTTCGATTGAACATTGTTGCCGTTCGCGATCAGGCGGACACCCTGCTGGTGGACCTCAAACCGCTGGAAAAATATCCCCTGCAACTGCCTTGGTGGCTCTACTGGGCTTTGGCAGGGCTGGCCTTGCTTGTCATGGCCTTGATTTATTTTGTGAAACCCAAAGCTGCGCCAGCCGAAAAGCCTAAAAAACTGGAAGTGCCCCAGCCTATTATCCCTGATCCAGCATGGAAAGAGGCGCTGAAAAAGCTGGACGAGCTCATCGCCGAGGAATTGATGTTGCGGGGAGAGCAAAAACAGCATCACTTCAGGCTTTCAGAGATCTTGCGGCAGTTTTTGCAGCGTAAATATCGGTTTGCGGCCATGGAGATGTCCACATCGGAAATTCAGTGGGTCAGCAGTCGGATTTATGTGGAAGCGGCTCCCGAAGTGATTGGTTTTTTAAAGTATTGCGACCGTGTGAAGTTTGCCAAATATCTGCCCGGATGGGAGGAAGCGGATGTGGTGCAAAGTTGGCTGAGACAATGGTTGACGGCTTTTGAGGTGGAGGAAGCCCGGGAAAAGCTTTCCACCACCGGGGGCGGCGATGCTTAGATTTGCCCATCCGCTCTGGCTTTTGGCGCTGCTGTTGCTGCCGCTTTATTGGCTTTGGCAAACGCGCTGGCAGCATTCCCAGAAATTGAAGCTTCCCTTCACGCGGGTGGAACTTTTGCGCCAGATCGCGGGAGAAAACCGGTTTTGGAAATACTTTTTCCCTGTTTTACGGCTCTTGGTGCTGCTATTCCTGATCCTGGCCTTGGCTCAACCGCGCTGGGGAAAGGGCACGCGCGATGTCAATAAAAGCGGGGTGGACATCGTTTTGGCAATCGATGTGAGCGGATCGATGCTGGCTCTGGATTTCCTGCCCAAAAACCGCTTGGAGGCCGCGGCGGATGTGGCTTTGGACTTCATCTCAAAGCGTCCCAACGACCGCTTTGGTCTGGTGGCTTTTTCGGAATTTGCCGTCACGCAAAGTCCGCTTACTTTCGATCATCAGGCTGTGAGGGAGCAACTTCAACAGATCTCGGTGAATTTGGAAGCTTCCGGAACCGCCATTGGTTTGGGCTTGGCAAAGGCGGTGGCGCGCTTGAAAGACAGCCAGGCGCAGAGCAAGGTGGTGATTTTGATCACGGACGGGGTGAACAACACCGGCGAGATCGACCCCGAAACGGCCGCCAAGATGGCTCAAGCCTATGATATCAGGGTTTATCCCATCGGAGTGGGCAGCGACGGGCTGGTTCGCTATCCCACCAGGGATCCTTTTGACCGTTCTTCCTACGGTTTGGCCTTTGTGGAACTGGATATGGAAACGCTGCACCACGTGGCTGAAATCACGGGCACCGGCGAGGCTGCCAAGGTTGGTAACTCTCAGCAGCTCAAGAATATCATGGATCAAATTGACGAAATGGAAACCACCAAGATGGACGCCACCCTGCGCTATGTGTGGGCGGAGCAATTCATGCCTCTGCTTTGGGCGGCTTTTGCCATGCTGCTCTTGGAACTGCTTGTGCGCTTGATCGTTATGCCCATTTTGCCGGAGTAGCAGATGAACATATATCACCCCAATCATCTTTGGCTGCTCTGGATTTTGGTTCCCGTGGTCCTGCTTCTGCTTTGGCAAAAAAGGCGTCGTCGCGCACGTTTTGAGCGTTTTGCGGATCAGCAATACAGTCAGCATTGGCTGGGCAGGCATTCTCCTTTTTTCCAAACTCTGAAATATGTGCTGATGATGCTGGCCTTGGTCTTCATCATTTTGGCTTTGCTGCGTCCGCAGTGGGATTTTGAAGATCTTGAACATGAGAGCGCTGGCATGGATGTGATCATTTGTTTGGATCTTTCGCTCAGCATGGACGCCACGGATATGATGCCTACGCGGTTGCAGTGGGCAAAACTTCAAACCACCGCTTTCATCGAAAAGCTGAAGGACGACAGGGTGGGTTTGATCTCGTTTGCGGGAAACGCCATCATGGAATGCCCGCTCACCGACGACCATGAGGCTGTAACCATGATCCTGAGCGGGCTGGACACCTCCAGCACCGTGCGCCCCGGAACGGACATTGGCGCTGCTTTGAGCATGGCGGAAAACAGCTTCATAAGCTCCGGCGGCAACGCAACGGTGCTGCTGATCACGGATGGTGAAGACCTTCAAGGCAACGGAGTGGCTCAGGCACGGCGTTTGGCGTCTGCGGGCAGGCGGGTTTTTGTGATGGGAATCGGCACCGAAGAAGGGGCTTGGGTGCAAAACCCCGCCACTGGCGAGCGCGCCCTGAGCCGCTTGGATGTGAATACTTTGAAGAAAATTGCCGCTGTGGGCAATGGTGAATTTTTCATGGTTTCCCCGGCTCAAACCGAACTGGAAACGGCTTTGGACCACATGCTGCAACAAGCTGGCAGAAGCCGTAAAAGAACGGAAACTGCCATGAAAGACCAATATGCCTTCGGTGTGGTGGCAGCCCTGATCCTGCTTTTGGCGGAGAGCCTGATTCTTCCGCTGCGTCCCAGGGAGAAACGCGGATGAAGCTGCGCAAACTTAATGCCATCCAACAGCTTGTCATCATCTTATGCCTGCTGATTTTGGCTTTTGTGGCTTTTGAACTTCTGTTCAGAAACAAGGTCTATCAGCATGCCAAAGCTTCTTCCGCCTTCAAGAAGGGAAACTATAAAAAGGCGGAAATGATCTGGCAAAAAGCGCGTGGTGGCAGGGATCCAATTCCTGAAAACAGCCTGGGCAAAGCGCAGTATCGACTTGGGAAATATCAGGATAGCGAAAAAAGCCAGGCGGAAGCATTAAAAAGGAAAAAGGACTCCTCACGATACAATTTTGACCGGGGTAATGCCTTTTATCGTCAGGAAAAGCTGGATGAGGCGCTGGATGCCTATCGCGATGCGATGCTTTTGGATCCGAAGGACCAGGATGCAAAATCCAACTATGAGCTCGTGCTCTACCGTAAAAACTATGAACCGCCGCAGGCTCCCGAAGGCAAAAAAGATCCACCCCAACAGCCTTCCGAGCCTGAAAACAAACCGCCGCAAAACACGGATGAGCAAAACAAATTTCGCAACCAACTGGATGCGCTGGATCAGAAGGAAGCACGGGAGCGGCAAAACCAAAGCCAAAGCAAACCTCAGAAAGGTGGAGGCAAATGGTGGTAAAACGAACTATGACATTCATGTTGATTCTGTTTGGCTTGCAGATGCTGGCGGCTCAGGAATTGAGGGTGTCCGCATCGCTGAAGCAAAGCACTATCACCATGAACGAGCAGCTTGAGCTCATGCTGCAAGTCCGCAGTTCAGCTGAATTTGATCTGAGAGCACCGGAAGCCCCGGTGGTTCATGGGTTCAGCTATCGCAATGTGGTGAGCAGCAGTTCCAGCCAAGTTTCCTGGATCAACGGCGTGCAATCCAGCACCTTCACCAAAACTTTCACCTATATTTATCTGCCCCAGCGAAAGGGGACTTTCACCATTCCCGGCATCAGGTTCAGCTACAAGGGGAAAAACTATTCCACTGCCGACCTGAAGGTCACTGTGGAGGATGCGCAGTCATCTTCTTCGCAGCAGCACAGTTATGACCCTTGGTTCGACCCCTATGCGGGGCTTTATCCCGAGCGCAGTTCCACAAACGGCGAATCCCTTTTGCGCTGCATTCCCGAAAGCCAAAGCGTTTGGCTGGGCGAACCGGTGGTGGTTTCCTGGTATCTCTATGCCGAAAACCGGGCTGATTCCTTTGAAACCTTGATGGAAAAAGACCATCCCGGATATGGAAAAACCATCCACGAACAGCCGCGCAGCTTGAACTATGAGGAAGTTACCTACAGGGACAGGCGTTTTCAGCGCGCTTTGATCAAACGCTCTGTGATCTACCCCCAGCAAGTTGGCAGGATCAAACTGCCCACACTTACGGGAAGGGTGAAGTTTTCCGGCTGGCAGAGCAACCTGAACCGCAACCTTGATTCTGAAGACAGCTGGCTGGACGTGAAGCCTCTTCCAGCGGGCAAGCCTGCGGACTTTTCCGGTGCCGTGGGCAAGTTCAGGATCAGCCAAAGCTTTTCTGCATCAAAAATCAGCCTGGGAGAAGCGCTGATCTGCACTGTCACCGTTTCTGGCAGGGGAAATTTTGGACAGTTCATTCCACAGCCGTTTCCCAAAATTGCTGGCTTCCAAATCTCGGAACCCGGGGTTCAGGACAACCTGAAAAATGCGATTGACGGAACCCGGCGCATCGTTTACACGCTGATACCCAAAGAAACCGGAGACTATGAGATTCCCGGAGCGGAGTTCAGTTGGTTCGACAGCAGCACCGGCAGCTATCAGGTTTTCCGCGGTCAGGGGATCACGCTCAAAGTCAAGCAAGGCAATGTCTTGTCCTATTTTTCCGGACTGTTGGACAGGCAGCATCCTCATACCATGAACCCACTGTTGGAGCGCAGCAGCCATCCCAATTTCAAAGCTTATGCGAACAGCAGCTGGTTTTGGCTGATCATCGCACTTTGTTTACTGTCCTTGGCGCTTGGCGGGTTTTTTGCCCATGAACGGCGCCTGCAGCGCGAAGACCCTGCCTTCTATGCTCAGAAAACGGCAAACCGTGTGCTCAATAAATATCTGCGCAAAGCCACAGACGCCGCAGACAACCTTTCCCAGGATTTCTATCCCTTGGCAGAAAGCGGCTTGACTCAGTATCTGGCAAACAGATATGGGGTCTCACGCAGTTTGAGCACCCAGGAAGCCATTGAACTCCTGCATTTGCATGATCTGCCCTCGGATTTGATCGGCTCTTTGGAAGAGTTTTTCCAGCTTTGTCAAAAAGCGCGCTATATGCCGGGTGGAGCCGAAGCCGCCGACCTTGAGGAAGCCTTGGAAAAACTGCGTGCCCTGGTTCAGGCATTCAGCCGCCACCGTTTGGAAAACAACGGCAAAAACAGCATCACGGAGGAGGACAAATGAAAAAGCTCATTTTGATCCCCTTGCTACTTTTTGGGCTGTTTCTAATACATGCGCAAACCATCACAGCCCTGGAAGATTCGCTTTCCCAAACCCCGACCCCGGATGCAAGATACAGCGAAACCCTGGTAAAACTGGAACAGACTGCCGCCCAGGGGGTTCGTAATGCCGATCTTTTCCACGATATCGGCGTTTGCCAATTCCATCTGGGTGAACGCGGCAAAGCGGTGCTTTGGTTTTTGCGTGCGCTGAATCTGGATTCTGCACACAAGGCTTCCCGGCAGAATTTGGAATACATCGAATCCAACCAGCCTTCCGAGCAGGAGGAAGCCCATGAGCCCTACCTCGCCCAGCTTTTTTTGAGCATCTGGAATTTCTTTTCCCTGAACCGGCTGGCGATTGTGGTGCTGATTTTGGCGGTGCTCACCACTCTCAGCCTGCACCTGCTTTTCTTTTATCCGCCCCAAAAAGAGCGCGGCCTGCCGGTTTTGGCGGTCATGATCAGTGCGATCCTGCTTCTGGTTTTTGGTATTGCCCTGGGGGTGAAGAACCATCGCCATCGCCACAATTCCAAAGCAGTTGTGATCCGTGAAACCGAACTGAAAGCCCAGGCTCAAGGCGGAAAAACCGTTGCCGTACTTCCGGCAGGAACTGTGGTGGAACGCAAACAAAGCGGCACCACATCCCTGCAGGTGATCCTGCCCGATGGCCAGGGAGGCTGGATCGACAAAAAAGCTGTGGAACTGGTTGTGCCAAAGGAGTGAGACATGCCCAAACCCAAGATATTTGTAACCCGAAGCATTCCCAAACCCGGTTTGGACAGACTTGAGGAAGTGTTTGAGGTGCATATCAACGCCTCTGACAAAGCCATCGAAAGGAATGCCCTGCTGGAGGCGGTTCAGGACGTGGATGCCCTGCTCTGCCTTCTCACGGACTCAATCGACAAGGAACTCATCGATGCCGCCGGACGCCTGAAGTGCGTTTCAAACTTTGCGGTGGGCTACAACAACGTCGATGTGGCGTATGCAAGTGCAAAAAACATCGTGGTTTGCAACACTCCTGGTGTTTTGACGGAAAGCACCGCGGATCTGGCTTGGGCTCTGCTGATGGCTTGCGCACGCAGGGTTGTGGAAGCGGATCACTACCTGCGTGACGGGCTTTTCACCGGCTGGGAGCCGCTGCTTTTTCTGGGAAACGACGTCTTTGGCAAAACGCTGGGCATCATTGGCATGGGGCGCATCGGCCAAGCCGTGGCCAGACGCGCCGAGGGTTTTGGCATGAAAATCTTGTGGCACGGACCGCGTCCCGAGCGGGATGATTTGCCCGCAGCCTATCAATGGACTGATCTGCAAACCCTGTGCCAGGAATCCGACTACATCAGCATCCATGCTCCGTTGACATCCGAAAACCACCATCTTTTGGGCGAAAAAGAGCTTGCCTGGATGAAAGCGAGCGCCATTTTAATCAACACCGCCAGGGGCCCGATCGTGGACGAACTGGCTCTGATCAAAGCATTGCAAAACAGGGAAATAGCCGCCGCCGGACTCGATGTGTTCGAGCAGGAGCCCGCAGTGCCCCAAGCCTTGATGGATCTGCCCAATGTGGTGCTCTTGCCCCATATCGGCTCAGCCAGCATCGAAACCCGCAACAAGATGGCTCTCATGGCTGCGGAAAACGCCATCGCCGTGATCCAAGGCAAAGAACCTCCAGCCAGATTGAATTGATGCCAAGGCTCTAAAGTAAAAAAAGCATTGACGAAAACTGCCCTGTCAGTTTTTTGCAGAACTAACATAAAATTCAAAGGTTAACAAGATGAACCCGGACAAAAAACTCACACCAAACAAGCCCAAACACCGCAACGGTGGCATGTTGGAAGCGGTGGACAAGCTTTTATTTCCGCCGCTTTGCCTTGCCTGTGGGGGTCGGATGGACTCCGCCGCCCAGGTTTTGTGTGAAACTTGCCGGGACCGTCTTGTGCCCATCGTGGAAAAATATTGCCTGAAATGTGGCGCTCCGCTTCAGGGATACCATTGCGAAGCCTGTTCCCATCTGGAGTTTGTCTTCGATTTTGCCCGCTCTGTCTTTATATATCAGTCTCCCGCGCAAGAGCTGGTGCACAGCCTGAAATATGATTCGCTGACTTCCCCCGCAGCTTTTTTCAGCAAAGCCTTGCTGGATATTCCCGCTGCGAACCGCTTTGGCGAAGGTTTTGACTGCGTGTGTGCCGTTCCCCTGCACAGGGTTCGCAAGCGTGAACGCGGCTACAACCAGTCCGAACTTCTGGCTCGCAAACTGGCATCAGAACTGGGTTTGCCATTCGTGCAGCCCATCTACCGTCGGGTTTACACACGCAGCCAAACGAACCTGAGCCGCCAAGCCCGGCTGCAAAACCTTGCCGGAGCCTTTGCCCTGCGCAAAAGATCGGACATTGCCGGCAAGCGCGTGATTTTGGTGGATGATGTTTTCACCACGGGTTCCACCGTGAACGAAGCAGCCCAAACCCTGAAAGACGCCGGTGCGGCAAAGGTCGCGGTGCTCACTGCAGCGCGGGCGGTTTGAAATGAATAAGAAGCACCAGGATATCCTTGCCACCATCAGCCCTGATGAAGCCAACAGCATGATTGAAAAGGTGGCGCGCTTCATCGCCGAAAGGCAGCTGGGCTCCGCAGGCATCCTGCTTTTGGAATCGCTGCATCCCCTGCATGGCATTGCCGGCCAGGCGATGTATTTCATTTTGCCTTTTGCGGAAATGGTTTTCGACTCGCAAAAGTATCAAACATTTGCACACATGATCCAGGACGAAGAAAACCTGAAGCGTTTGATTAAGCGCATCGACGAACTGGATGAAGAGATAAATCGCGAACGCCGCGCCCAGGCAAAGCTTCGCTCCACACGGCGCAAGAACAAACGCCGCGCCATTTTCAAAAAGATGTTTACAAAAAAAGATAGATCAGCTGAATAAGCGGAGGTATGATGCAATACGACGAAAAACGCCTGACCCGGATCGTTGCCACAGACTGCGGCAGTACGACCACAAAGGCAATTTTGATCGAATGGGTGGACGGTGAATACCGCCAAACCATCCGCGGCGAGGCTCCCACAACTGTGGAAGCGCCTCTGAACGACGTTACCAAAGGTGTGATCAACGCCACTCAAGAGCTGGAGGAACTGGCCCGGCGCAAGTATGACAACCCCAATATCCGTTTCATGGAAAATGGCCAGTTCGTGATTCCCCGCAACGGCGATGTTGGCGTTGACGCCTATGTTTCCACCTCTTCCGCCGGCGGAGGTTTGCAAATGATGGTCACCGGCGTGGTTGCCTCCATGACCGGAGAAAGCGCCGAACGCGCCGCTCTGGGTGCGGGTGCCATCGTGATGGACCTCATCGCCAGCAACGACAAGCGCATGAACCACGAAAAGATCGAGCGCATCCGCGAACTGCGTCCAGACATGATTTTGATGGCTGGCGGCGAAGACGGCGGAACCGTGAAACACGTGGTGGAAATGGCGGAACTGGTTAGCGGTGCCGACCCCAGACCAAGGCTGGGAGCGGGATACAAGCTGCCCGTGATCTACGCCGGAAACAAGGAAGCCCAGCAGCACATCAAGGATTCCCTGGACGAAAAAGTTGACCTCATTGTGACCGACAACATCCGCCCCAAGCTGGAAACCGAAAACCTGGGTCCCGCCCGCGACAAGATTCACGACCTTTTCATGGAACACGTGATGAAACAGGCCCCCGGCTATAACAAGCTGATGGAATGGTGCCAGGGTCCGGACCACAAAAATGTGCCCATCATGCCCACTCCCGCGGCGGTTGGAAACATCATGCAAACCATTGCCAAAGAAGAAAATATCGAAGTTTTGGGCGTGGATATCGGCGGCGCCACCACCGACGTCTTTTCAGTTTTCACCGAGGAACACATTTTCAACCGCACCGTGAGCGCAAACCTGGGCATGAGCTACAGCATTTCAAACGTTCTGGCCTCCGCAGGCTTGGAAAACATCATGCGCTGGGTGCCGCTGGACATCGACGAAAGCTATCTGCGCAACATGATCAAAAACAAAATGATCCGTCCCACCACCATTCCTTCCCTTTTGGAAGAATTGGTCCTGGAACAAGCCATCGCCATCGAGGCTCTGCGCCTGGCTTTTGAACAGCACAAGGAATTTGCCAGCAGCCTGAAAGGAATGCAGCGCCAGCGCGACATTTCCGAGGCTTTCAGCCAATCCACCTCGGGTGCCACGATTGTGGACATGATGAGCCTGGACCTACTGGTTGGCAGCGGCGGCGTGCTTTCCCACGCTCCCCGCAGACACCAGACCGTGATGCTGCTCATCAATGCTTTCCTGCCTGAAGGCGTCACCCGCCTTGCCGTGGACAGCATTTTCATGATGCCCCATCTGGGTGTGCTTTCCGAAATCAGCACCAAAGCCGCCACCGAAGTGTTCAAAAAAGACTGCATGCTCTACATGGGCAGCTGCGTGGCACCGGTTGGAAAAATGAAGGCTGGCAAACCCGCTCTGTATGCCAAGCTGGAGCTTCCAGACGGCAGCACCTGGGAGGAAGATATTCCTTTCGGCGAAGTTCGTCTCATCCCCTGCCCAGCTGACGAAATTGCAAAAGCCACCCTGAAAACCCATGGCGGACTCATCCTTGATGAAAACAAGAACAAAGAACTTCATGTGGACCTGCACGGCGGCGTTGTGGGCATAGTTTTGGACACTCGCGGCAGAAGACCCCTGGTGATCCCAACCGAGCGCGCGGAACGCATCGCAACCCTGAAAAAATGGATGCGCGCCTTCGCAGCTTATCCCGACCAGATATTGCAATAGGAGGAAAAAAATGGCACAAGCATACTCAGCCGGATTAACCGTTACCGAAAACATCGTCCTCAGAAAAGAGCGAATTCTTCCCCTCAAAGGCAAGGTCTTGGTGAAAAAAGGCGACCACGTGAAAGCCGACGACATTGTGGCGGAAACCCTGCTTCCGGGCAAGGTTTTGCCTTTCAACCTGGCAAACAAGCTGGGTGTCACCCCGGGACAGTTGGAGCAATTCATTAAGATCGAAGCCGGACAGCAGATCACCAAAAACACCATTCTGGCCGCCACCAAAGGATTTATGGGAACCGGACTGTTCAAAAACGAAGTGCGCTCCCCCGTGGAAGGCGAAGTGGAAAGCATTTCCGCCGTCACCGGGCAGATCCTGTTGCGCGAACCCCGCATTCCGATCCAGGTGAAGGCCTTCATCGATGGCATCGTTACCGAAGTGATGGAAGATGAGGGCGTTGTGATTGAAAACAAAAGTGCCTACATCCAGGGCATTTTTGGCATCGGCGGTGAAACCGTTGGTGAAATCAAGGTTCTGGCGCCTGCACCCGATGCGGTGATCTCCGCTTCGGACATCGGCGAAAGCTGCGCAGCAAAAGTGATCGTGACCGGAGCCTTCACCTCCTACGAAGTGATCAAGGCAGCCCAGGAAAACGGCGTGAAAGCCATCATCACCGGCGGTATCGACGACCAGGATATCAAGAAAATCCTGGGTCACGACATCGGAGTCGCCATCACCGGCCACGAAAATATCGGCCTCACCATCCTGGTTACCGAAGGCTTTGGACAGATCAATATGGCTCGCAAAACCTATGATCTATTGAAGAAGTTTGACGGGCACAAATGCTCCATCCACGGCAAAACCCAAATCCGTGCTGGTGTGATCCGCCCCGAAATCATCATCCCGCTCAAGTTCGACGAAAAAGAACTGGTGGTGGATGAAGCCTCCCTGCCATCCTTGGAGATCGGAACCCTGATCCGTGTGATCCGTCAGCCGAATTTTGGACGCATCGCCAAAGTGACCGCCCTGCCGGAAGAGCTCACCAAAGTGGAATCCGAAACCATGGTTCGCATCCTGGAAGCTCAGTTTGAGGATGGAACGAAGATGGTGCTTCCCCGCGCCAACGTGGAAGTGATTGAAACCTGAACCAATTCCATAAGATAAAATGAAAGCCCGGAACTGATCCGGGCTTTTTTCGTGGCATGAAAATGGGCTGGATGTCGGGTCTAAAAGTGGGTGAGGAGTTTCCCCGCAATTATTCCCTTGGTATGCCTCCTCCTTGGCTCGAGCCGGACGCTTGCGCGTCTCCTTCTCATGAGCCTCCCCATTTTTTGGCGGGTGGGTGACGGGTGGGAACCGGGTGGCTCGTGAGATGGGCTCAAGGGAGGAGCCAGGAGGATGCGCTATTTCACAACACGGCCAAACATATCCGAGGAACTGGCTGAGCCAAAATAGCCCAGGGCGTTGCTCACGCCGCCGTGTAAATAGCCTTCTTCCATGAAGTTATAGTTGAAGTAATTCACATCCACGATTCTCATTCTCACGCGATAGCGTCCATAGAAAAAGAAGGCGGCGGAATAATTGTTTAAAACAATGTAATTATCGGGCAAGCCGGGCAGAGGGGCAGAGTTGAAGCGATACATGATGTTGATGCGCCGGGGAGGGCGTCCGGCGTTGTAAACCTCTTCCATTTCCGGCGGCGGATTCTGGTTTTCAAGCATCTGGGAAGTGTATTCAAGATCGGTGCTAAAGTCTTCCAGACAGTAGATTTCCGAAAGCAGATACATGTTGCCGGAATGGATGCCGGTATTGGCGATGGCGGGAAAATCGCTGTCGATCCGGCTGAAACGAACCTGATTTTCAGTGTTTGGATCCAGGGACCAGCCCACGCCGGGCGGATTTGCGTTGTAAGGATCCGGTTCGGCATTGATGCAGGGTGGAACGGTGGTTTCGGCGCTGATAAGCTTGTCGAAACCGGGAATCCGCACCTCAATGCGATAGCGATGTTCAGGCTGGATGATGTTTTCGGCGGTGTCGATATATTTGAATTTAAAATCGTGTAGGGCGGGAGTGAGCTCAAATTCAAGCCCGCTGTCCAGATCCCACACCGTGATTTCGGCGTTCCAAACGAAGATTTCCAATGGGTTGAAATCGTTGATGGCGGAACTGCGGGTCACATAAACCGGATATTCCAAGCCGATGGGTTTACCTGCCACAAGCAGGCCGGCAAGTGTGTGAACCTCGCCTTCAAAGCGCGGTCCGCTGGTGTTTTGACAGCCCGTTAAAACAAGCAGCACAAGCAGAAGCGCATAGATCGATTTTCTTACCATGTTACGTTCACCCCCACAAATGGCAGGATGGGAAATTGGCTGCCATCACGATATTTCAGACTCATGGTCATATCTTCCTGCAGCTCAAGGCTGTAGCTGCGGAAGCTCACATTTTTGCGGTTAAATACGTTGATCACGTCAAAATAGGGCTCGATCGTTCCCCAACGCCTGTTCCATTGCAGCTTCACGCTCATATCCAAGCGTAGATAGTTTGGCAGACGATAGCCATCCTTATAGCTGTAGATGATGTGGAAATTGTCGCCGTCATAATAAATCCTTTCAGGCACTTCCACTGGCTGGCCGGAGTTCAGGTTGAAACTCATCCCCAGTTTGAAGTCCGCTCCCAAAGGCTGCCAGCCGGTGTTTTCGCTGATGTTGTAGTTTTCCACCACGGTGAGGCTGTGGCTGCGGTCGTAGCGGGGGAAAAAGGGTCGGGCTTCGCCGGTTTCAGGGTCCAGGTTCATGCCGTCAATTTTGCGGCGGGCACGGCTGAAGGTGTAGCCGGCAAAGCCTTCCAAGCCGTTCCAGTCGTTGCGCAGCAGCATCTCAAAACCCATGGCATGCCCGGTTCCGGAACGCATGGCGTCGGACAGCGTGCCGGTTTCGTTATTCCAATTGTAAAAGGCATTATAGTCAAGCTGCAGCAGGTTTTTGTAGTCCTTGTAATACATTTCGGTTTCCAAGGCAAGGTGCCTTCCCAAGCGTCTGTGATAGCCCAAAATGTAGTGCAGGGCTTTGGCTGGCGGCAGTGAACCTTCCACGGGAATCCACACGTCGAAGGGAGTGCTCACATCCATGGAAAGCAGTGCCAGATATTGGTTGTAGGCTCCAAAATTCAGATAGATGGCTTCGCCGGCGTCCAGAGTCCACTTGAAAGAGAAGCGGGGCTCCAGATTGAGATATGAAGCGCCGGGCACCTGCGGTGGATAGACGTCCAGAGTTTGATACCAATTTGCCCTCAGCCCGGGCTGCAGGGTCCAGAGCGGGTTTATCACCCAGCTGTCCTGCAGGAAAACCGATGAGATGAGCGAGGACACCGCCGCATCCGGAAGTCCGCTGGGGTCGATCTGATACGAGGTTTCCATCTTCAGGGAAGTGTCGTTGTATTTGATTTCAAAGCCGCCTTCCAGTTCGTGGCTGTTGTTTGGCTTGAAATTGAAAATGCCGCGGGTGGTGAGGTCTTTGATGGAGTTGTTGCTGCCGAAAATGGTTTCCTCGCCGTCTTCGGAAATCTGGCTCATGCTGCTGCTGAATTGGCTTCCAGCCACCACAAAGCTTGAATAGAGTTTTGGAGAAAACAGGTGCATCCAGCGTGCGGAAACGGTTTGATTGCCCCAATCGATGTCCAGATGGCTGCCCATGTCGTAGGACATATCGTCGCGCCCGAGGTAGGCGCTGAAGCTCAGTTTGTTGGCAGAGTCGAGGTCCCAGTTCACTTTGGCGTGGCCGTCATAGAAATAGTAATTGGGCAATTCGTCGTAGATGGTTCTGATCAATTCCAGATATGTGCGGCGGAAGGAAGCCATGTAGGAACCGCTTTGGCTGCCAAGCTTCCAGGGACCCTCCAAAGTGGCGGAACTGGAAATCAGGCTCATCCTTGCAACGCCGTGGTGCTGCACCCTGTTGCCCTGACGGTTTGTAACATCCAAAACCGAGGAAAGACGTCCTCCATATTTTGCCGGATAGCCGCCTTTGATCAGTTCCACGTTTTCCACTGCGTCGGTGTTGAAAGTGCTGAAAAGGCCGCCGAGGTGACTGGGGTTGTAAACATCGATATCATCAAGCAGGATAAGGTTTTCGTCCGGTGAGCCGCCACGGACATAGAGTCCGGAAAAGAAGTCTGAAATGGGCATCACGCCGGGCAGGGTGAGCACGGCACGGAAAACGTCCGCTTCCGCGGTTGACACCACGTTTTGGATTTCCTCCCTGCCACGATGGATGGAACTGGCTCGAATCACGGGACCATCGTTATTACGTTCGCTTTCGGCGGTCACCACGATTTTGCCCAATTCCACCGAGCCTTTTGTGAGCTGCGCGTTCACGGTGATTTCGTCTGTAAGCGCACGGATGGAGAAGCTTTTGCTTTCCCGCTGGTGAGAAACGAGGGAAAAATTGAGCTGGAAATTGCCGGTCTGGTTCAGAGAGATCACGAAGTAGCCTTGTTTGTTGGTTTGGGTGCCAATCTTGGTGCCGCCAACGGTCACATTCACATATTGGATGGGCTCACCGCTGTCTGCGCGGGTCACAAATCCGCTCACCGTGGCGGCATTCAGCCCTGTCACCAGCAAGATCAGCACTATGATTGGCAAATATTTGGGCATTTGATTTCCTTTATTCTTGTTTTGTTTATTGATTTTTTGGGGCTGAGCTTTTGTCAACCCTCATCTTTCATAGTATAACCCTTTTAGGCTTAAGCGGCAGATAAACCATGTTTTCCACGAAAAAAAAGAGGAGCGACCATTTGGTCGCTCCCCTGATTTATGGTTTCTAAACCGTTGATCTGGTTTTATTTGGCAAGCAGCATCTTGCGGGTGACGGTGTTTCCATCGCTGCTGAGGCGATAGAAATAGAGTCCGCTGGACACGCTTCTGCCATCGTTGTCGTAACCGTTCCAAACAACACTGTGGTTTCCGGAATCGCGAACATCATCCACCAGGGTGCGAACAAGCTGGCCCTTGGTGTTGTAGATCTTCAGGCTGGTTTGTCCGGCCTTGGGAATGCTGTAGGCGATGGTGGTTTCAGGGTTGAAGGGGTTGGGATAGTTCACGGCGTCAAGCACGTAAACGGGAATCACGTTGTCGTCGTTGGCGGTGCCATATTCCACGATGGCGCGGAGCATGATTTCGCCGTTTGAGACAGGCTCCCAGTCGGTGCCGGTCTTCTTGTAGCTGTAGCCATTTGAAGAGGTGTCCAATCCAATGGCGGAGGCGTTTGCCGTTTCCAGAATTGTCAGGTAGAAGCTGCCGTCGGTTTCAGTGGCGGGAATTTGGATCCAGTTCCAGCCTTCCACAACGGAGGAGGCGGGGAACTGATATTGGGCCAACTGTGTGCCGGGCATGCCGTTGGCGCCGTCGTCATCGTTCACACGAACAATGACTCCTGCAGAACCAAGATTGTACACAAAAACCTTGGCAAATTTCACAGTTACGGGGCCGCCATATTGGTGCTTAACAGCCATCTGTTTGGTGGAGCCAACGTTGATGCCTTCTTCGGCGCTGCCGTCGTCGTGGAACAGTTCAGCGTGCATTACGGGAAGCACAAAAGCACTCACCACGTTTGAAGCGGTGGATTCGTTTGCGCCATACATCGCGGTGATGTAATAGGTGTGCAGGCCGCCTTCCACGTTCATGTCGGTGTAGGTGAGCACGTTTCCGGCCACTTCGTCGATCTCGATGTTGTTGCGGTAAATCTTGAAGCCGCTGGCTCTGCCTCTGCTTTCGTTGTTGGTCACAAACAGGGGATCATTGCAGATTTCGTTTTCTTCATATTTCACGGGGCCGTGGCCAATGACAAACTCTTTACCATCGGCATTGGCAACATAGATGCGGATATTCCAGTTATAGGTGAGAGATGAACTCACATTTGCCAAGGTGGTCCAACTGCCCTGCCAGTACATCATGTTTCCATAACCGGGAACATGCGGGCCAGCATCACAACCAGCGGGGTGACCAGTCTGGGTGTTGACGTGGTAGCCTGCCATGATCTGGGTTTGGCTGGGAATGGTCCAGGGTGTGGTGAGGTTGATCTCGTTCCACTGACCGATGACGGGATTGGTCACAGTCTGTTCATAGGCAATGGCACCAGCCGCGCCGGTCCAGATGCGGAGGGTGTAAGCGCAGTTTGCTTCGCCGGGGACGAATTTGATCTTGGTGATGTTCATGCCAACGTAGTCGTTGATGCCATGTTCACCAATGGGATCCCATTTTGCGGCAACTGCGAATTCGGCCGCGCTGCCCGTTCCAATGGAGTTGTTTGAATATTCGCCGTCGTAGTGCAGCCAGCCTTCTTCGCCGCCGCCACTGCCGGAACCGGGCTGTTCCCAAGTGAGGGTAACATTATTACCCTGAACTGAGGCTTCCAGATTGTCGGGCGGAGCGATGAAAATGTCGTTGTAGACGGTAACATCGTCGATCATGATGCCGGTGCCGATGGGAGCGTTGTCGTTGGATTGGAAATACCAACGGAACTGCACGGTGTAGCCGGCATAGTCGGAAATGATTCCATCGAGGGAATAGGCGCCCACCATGGACATCCAGGTGTCCGGAGCATCGGAATAGACGTAGTTTGTGCCAGTGGGGCTACCATAGGGGTTGCTCATTGCGTTCCAGGAAACACCGCCGTCAGCGGAGATTTCCCAGCCCCAATAGTCGATGTTCGGGAATGTGCCCGGGTCATCGAATTCACCACGGAGCATAAAGTCCACACGGATGTCGCCTTCGGTGGGAAGTTCGATCGGAGGGCTCACCAGATAGTTGAACATGTTGATATTGTAAGTTCCCTGAGCGTTTTGGCAGTTCATCACATGGGTGGGGGACGGTGCTGCGGCATGGGTGTCCAGATGCCAGATGTCTCCACCAACGGGAACCATGCTGGCCCAGGTCATTTCACCATCGTCCACACCGTTGTTGGAGTAGCCGCCAAAGGAAATGTCGTCCACCATTGCTCCGAAGAGGTGCGGGGCGTTGGCAGTGCAATATGCAGGGTCGGAGGCAAAAGCGAAACGGATTTTCACGCTTTGGCCAACGTAGGCGGAAAGGTTTGCAGTAACGGTTTCCCAAGGACCGTGGATGCCGCCCCAGCCGGGGATGCCTTCGCCTTCACCGTGTTCGGAACCGAAGGCGTAGGAGTTTGTAAAGTCGTATGCGGGGGTAACGGTTGTGAGCACACTCCAAGTGGCACCGTTGTTGGTGGAAATGCGGAGATTGAAAGAATCCCAGCCATTCCACTGATCGCTGGTGCCTGGATCTTCAACCGCCAGGGCCATTTTGAAAGTGAGGGTGGCGTTGGCCGCAGTGATGCTGCGGGCCGGGGTGTCCAAAACAAGGTATTGATGGTTGTCGTAACCGCCAATGTTGCTGCCTTGAGCAAAATCGGGGTTGCCCATCCACCAAACGTTGCCTTGGGCTCCGCCATAGTTGTAAATGTGCCAGTTGTTTGGCGGGACGCTTCCGTCGTAGTGAGTCCAGCCATCGGCACCGTTTTCAAAGGTTTCTTGCCATGCGATTACCTCGTAACGGCCTGCGCCGCTGGCAAACACGGCTGTGACCATGGTAAGGGCCAGAATTAACAGCCAGTTCTTTTTCATTGATCCTCCTTATGAATCAAGAGAGTTAATATGTTTTGTCCTTTATGGCGACTTCCGCCATTTTTGTCAATATGTTTTTTCTTACCAAGAAAAGTTTAAGCAATTTCCATTCCACGTCATTTTTTAGATAATAATGGGTAACGATCTGTCAAACACATTATTTAGCATCAAGTGTATTGCAGCCTGTAAAGATCATAGTAGAGGCCTTTTTTATCCAGAAGCTCAAAATGCGAGCCTTCTTCCACAATCTCACCTTTGTGCAAAACAATGATTCGATCCACATGCTGGATCGTGGAAAGCCTGTGGGCAACGATGATGGAACTGCGGTTTTGAATCAGCTTGGCAAGGGCGTCCTGGATCAGGAGTTCGGTCTCAGTGTCGATATTTGAAGTGGCTTCATCCAAGATGAAAATGGACGGATCATAAGCCAAGACCCTGGCGAAGGCGATCAATTGCCTCTGCCCGGTGGAAAGCGTGGCGCCGCGTTCCATAACTGCTTCATCGTAGCCTTGGGGCAGTTTGCAGATGAACTTGTCCGCATTCACATATTTGGAAACCTCGATGATCTTTTCCCGGCTCAGGTCGTGGTTGTTCAGGGCAATATTGTCATGGATGTTTCCGCTGAAGATGAAAACGTCCTGCTGCACGATGCCAACGTTTTTGCGGATGTCTTCCAAAGCATAGCTGGAAAGCGGTTTCCCATCCAGGAGGATTTCTCCTTTTTGATAGGGATACATGGCCAGGATGAGATTCACGATCGAAGTCTTTCCGCTGCCTGTATGGCCCACCAGGGCGATCTTTTCACCGGGCTTCACTTTGAAGCTCACATCTTTGAGCACCCATTCCCCGGGATTGTAGGCAAGCCAGACGTTTTTGAATTCAATCTCGCCCTGCAGTTTCACATCGCTGACCAATTCGCTGCGGTAGTCTTCAGGTTCCAGATCCATCAGGTCAAAAATGCGTTCCGCTCCAGCCAGTGCGCCTTGCAGCACATTGAACTTTTCGCTGAAATCGTTGATGGGCTGGAAAAGCTTGGTGATATACTGCGTGAATGCCATCAAAAGCCCGATGGTGATCACGTTGCGCAGGATTTGTCCACCTCCATACCAGATGATCAGAGCCACGGCAAATTGTGAACTCACGTGGATGATGGGCCGGAAGAAGGCAAAGAGCTTCATTTGCTTCAGGGAAGTGACGTAATACTCTTGATTGATGCGGGAAAACTCGTCACGTTTGTGGAAATATTGATTGAAAAGCTGGATGATCTTTTGTCCGCTGATATGCTCTGCCAAAGTGGCATTCAGCGACGCAAGGTGTTTTCGCACTTCACGATAGAGCACTCTGGTGCGTTTACGGAATTCCCGGATCACCCAGACCAGTGCCGGCAAAATTATGAAGCTGACCAGCGCCAGCTGCCAATCCAAAATCAACATCAAAATCACAATGGCAATGATCATCACCACGTCTTGAAGCAGCGTGATCACCCCGGAGGAAAGCATTTCGTCGATGGCGCGGATGTCGTTTGTAACCCTGGTCACCAGCCTGCCCACGGGGTTTTTATCAAAATATTGCACCGGCATGCGCTGGAGGTGGGCAAACACATCGTGGCGCATATCGTTCATCGCTTTTTGGGAAAAGGTGGTGGTGATCACCATCTGGGAATATCCAGCCACAAAGCGCAGGACGCTGATGGCCAAGAATGCCAGTGCCAGCCAGATGAGGCTGTGAGCAGCTTCAGCGCGGGTTTGGATGCGCTCAGTGGAAGGGATTTTATTCAGTTCTTCCCTGGCCAGCGCAATTTGTCCATCTCCCACTTTGAACCAACCCACGATGCCTTTTTCCCCGCCATGTGGGTTTTTGTTTTCCTTGATATATTTGTTCAGAATGGCTTGGTTTGAGGCTTTGTCTTGAATCAGAAAAACCTTGGAATCGGCTACGATCCCTTCTTTTTGCAGTTCCTGCAAATCGGTGCGGTTGATCTTGTTCATTTCCTTGCTGGGGATCACCAGGAAAAACTTGTCTTCCTGCTCCAGCTTCTTCAGTTTCAAGATCTTATATTTTTCCAAAAAGGCATCGATACGGGCTTCATCGGTGAAAATGGCAATGGTTTTATCTGAAACGATATAATCATCAATGGCGCGCTGCTGGATGAGGGGCTGAACAAGCTCCGCGCCAGCCACCACCATCAGGATCACAAAGGAGATGATCACCCATTTCAGGTAGGGCAGCAGGTAGCGCAACATCTTGCCATAGAGGCGCTTATCATAAATCCTGTTTTTCAGATCATCGTCTGCAAAGCCGCCACCGCGGCCGTGTCCGCCCATCATATTTCTTCTCCTTCCAGGCGGGCCCGGATGCGTTGTTTTTCATAGATGTCGTTATACAGCCCACCCAGGGCAAGCAGTTCATTGTGAGTGCCTTGCTCGGTGATCTTGCCATCTCCCAAAACGATGATGTGGTCGGCATGCTGGATGCTGGAAATGCGATGGGCAATGATGATGGTGGTCTTTCCTTTGCGCGTTTCGATGAGTTGTTCCAAAATGAAGCGTTCGGTTTTGGTGTCCACAGCGGAAAGAGCGTCGTCCAAAATCAGCACCTGCGGATCTGTGAGCAGGGCGCGGGCAATTGCCAAACGCTGTTTCTGCCCACCGGAGAGGGTGACCCCGCGTTCGCCGATGACGGTCTCAAATTTTTGGTCAAATTCCATCACCTCATCATAGATCTGAGCCAGCTTTGCCGCTTCATAAACCTTTTCATCTGTGGTTTCGGGGCTGCCCAGACGGATGTTGTCCGATATGGAATCCGAAAACAGGAAAATATCCTGGGGAACCAGAACCACGTCGCGCCGCAAAACGTTCAGTGGAATGCGATGAAGCTGGTATCCGTCAATCAGGATGCTGCCTTTGGGAGGATTGTAGATGCGGGTCAAAAGTTCGATCAGTGTGGTTTTTCCACATCCGGTGGGACCGACCACCGCCATAGTTTTTCCTTCTTCCAGAGTGGTGCTGATCCCATCAAAAACCAAGGGCAGGGTTTCACCATAGCGGAAACTGAGGTCACGGAATTCGATCTCACCGCGCAAGGCTTTGATGTTGTGGTCGGCTTCGTCGTCGTTGATCTCAGGCTGGGTTTCAAAAATTTCGTTCAAACGCTTCAGTGATGCGGTTCCGCGTTGATACATATCCACAATCCAGCCGATGGCGATCATGGGCCAAACCAACATGCCCAGATACGAGAAAAACGCCACGAATTGGCCGATGCTGATGTCTCCGCGGATGGCGGCGCGTCCACCGAAAAACAGCGTGATGATCATGGAAAGGCTGATGATCAGGCTCTGGAAAGGATGGAAAAACCCGGCGATTTTCGCCATACGGATGTTTTCGCGCACATAGTCCCAGGAAACCTCATCCACCTTCTCCAATTCAGGCTTTTCCTGACCAAAGGCTTTCACAATGCGGATTCCGGAAATGGTTTCCTGGATGGTGCCTGTGAGGCTGGCAAAGCTTTTTTGCACCCTGAAAAAGCTCTTGTGCATCCGCTTTCCAAACACCGTGATGGTGATGGTTAAAATGGGCATCGGAATCACGGCCAGAGCGGTGAGACGCCAGTCGATCGAGCCCATGAAGGCAAAGGAGGCAATGGTCATCAAAACGATGTCCATGGCTGCGATCAAGCCCATGCCAAACAGCATCCGCACTGCATTCAGGTCGTTTGTGGCATACGCCATGAGGTCACCTGTTTTGCTACGGTTGAAAAAGTTTTGTGAGAGCTTCAGCAGGTGGTTGTAAAAATCCTGACGCAGGTGTTTTTCGATCACAAAGGAGTTCCCAATGATCAGAATGCGCCAGAAATAGCGCAGGATCATCACAGCCACGGCCAGTCCGACGATGATCAGCGCCACCCAGATCAAACCGGTTTGGGTGACCTGGCGTTGCTGGATTCCGTCGATGGTCCACTGCATCACCCGCGGCGTGATGAGCTGCACCACATCCACTAGGATCAGCATCACTATGCCGCCCAAGATTTTGCCATAACTCTTCTTCAAATATGGAAGGATGGCGTCAAATGTCCGCATTGAGACTCCTTGTGATTTTTCTAGATATTAGCGGAGAATGCTTTTTGGCAGGCGCAGAGAGGCTCCCGCCGGGATTTGGCAAATCCCGCTCAACATGCGTCAAACTCCACTGCAGGCAGATTTTGTCAAATGAAAAGTGCCTTCACCGGCTTTTGCTGAGCCATTGGAGGCATTTCAGCATTCCAAAACCCGTATAAATGCTGGCGATTCAGCTCAGGCAAAAGTCATCAAAGCCTATTCCACGCCGGCATCTTCAAACTTGGTGTGTTCCTTGAAGCGGGTCATTTTCAGCCTGCCGAAAAAAGAATCCACGGCGCTATAAAGAACCGGGATCACGAACAAAGTGATGAGGGTGGCAAAGCTGAGCCCAAAAGCAAAAGTCACCGCCAGAGGCCGCCAGACCTGCGAGGAAGGATCGGTGGAAAAAACCAGGGGCAGCATTCCGACCACGGTGGTGGCGGTGGTCAAAATTATGGGACGCAGCCTGGCTGAACCGCTGTTGATGATTGCGTGCCAGCGGTCTGTGCCCTGCTCTCTTTCCTGGTTGATAAAGTCGATCAGGAGGATGGCGTTGTTCACCACCACCCCGGCCAAAGCCACCAGCGAAAGCATCGTGTTCAGTGAAAAGGAAAGCCGCGTGACCAAAAGCCCGATCACCACTCCGATGAAGGCCAGCGGGATGGTTGCCATCACGATCAAAGGCTGCACATAGCTGCGAAACTGCGATGCAAGGATGGTGAAGATCGCCAGAAGCGCGATCAGGAACCCAATTCCCAAAGAGCTGTAGGATTCATTTTGATGCTTTTGAACCCCGCCGAATTCCATGGTGTAGCCGGGGAAGCGCTGTTCAAAGTTTGAAAGCGTGCCCCCGGATGAGCGGAACCTGCTGCCGCGGAGGATGTTCACCACCTCCTGCGTGCTGCGTTTTTTGCGGGATTTGCCTTCATAATATTCACCCACAGATGCAGTTACAGAGAGCACACGGTCTCCGTTGTAGTGAGAAATGCGGGAGATGCTGCTGCCGATTTCGAAATCCGCCAATTCACGCAAGGGCACCAAAATCCCCATGCGGTTCCTGATTTTCAGGTCCTTCAGGGTTTCAAAATCCTGAGTGTAGCGATCGTCCAGCTTCACCAAAATGGGCACTTCATCCACTCCGTTTCCTCGAAAGCGGGTCACTTCGCTGCCTGCGCTTGCCAAACGGATCGCAGAGGCAACCTGAGCAACGCTTAGGCTGTATATGGAAAGTCTTTCCTGATTCATCAGGATTCGCGCTTCCATTTTGCCGGGGTCATAGCTGTCGTCAATATCCTTCACACCCGGGATCTTTTTCAGATTGGATTTCACCACATCGCTGATGTAAACCAAGCGCTCCAAGTCCTTGCCTTTGATGCGGATATCCACATCCTGGCCCAGCGGCGGACCGGTCTGGGAGGTGGCGAATTTATAGTTGTAAAGCCCGGGCAGGGTGTCCAGATATTCGCGAATCTCGTTTTTGATCTCCTCGTGGGTGGATTTCATCTTTTTCAGCGGCACGAGGTCGATGCTCAGGCTCGCATTTGAAGTCTTGTTTTCCCTGATGCCCTGGTTGCTCAGGGAGCCAACGTTTGAAACTACGAACTCAATATCGTCCTTCTGCTTCAGCGAAAGGATCTTTTGTTCAACCTGGCTCACCACGCGATTTGTCTCTTCCAGCGAGGTGCCCAGCGGCGTGTAAAGTTCCAGGGAAATGGTTTGGGAAAGGGAACTGGGGAAAAACTCGAAACGGATGGCACCGCTGAACAGCAGGATTATGGAACCCAAAAGAACCAAAAGCGTGCCGCCCAAAACCCAGCCGCGGTGTTTCAAAGCACGGGTGATCACCTTGTGATAGAATCTGTTGAGAGGCCGGATCATGCGGGTGGTGCGGTCTTCACCTCCAGACATGCCGCGTCCGAACTGATATACGTTTGTGGGCAAGATCACCATTGATTGGAACCACGATGCCAAAAGCGCAACGCTGACCACGATGGGGAAAACCGACAGAAATTGACCCATGATGCCGCCTGTGAGCAGCATCGGCATAAAAGCCGCCACTGTGGTCAAAGTGGATGAAAAAACGGGAGAGATGATCTGGTCCACTCCAGCCACGATGGAATCGCGATGATCCAAGCCCATTTCCTTGTGCCGCTGGATGTTTTCCAGCACCACGATGGAATTATCCACCACCATGCCCACCACGATGATGAGAGCGAAGATGGTGAAATTATTAAGGGTTACGCCAAAAAGCGGAGCCACGATGAAAGTGATCAGCAGGGAAAGAGGGATTCCGGTTGAGGCAAATGCGGCATTGCGCCAGCCCAAAAAGAGCAGCAAAGCACCAAAAACCAGCAAAATGCCCATCAAGGCGCTATTACTGAGGGCGTTGATGCCGTTTTTCACGTCGATGGAACCGTCGTTTCTCACGCTGATCCTGGCTCCGGGATGGGACTCTTCAAAATCTGAAATGTATTTTCTGACCCTCTCCATCACCCTGATGATGTTGCTGTCGCCTTTTTTATACACAAAAACGCTGATGCCTTCACTGCCGTTCAATTTGGCAATGGTTTGGGATTTTGAAAGAGTGTCGCGAACCGTGGCGATGTCGTTCACGGTGATGGAACGTCCGGATGGGTCGGAACTTATGATCATTCTGCCAATCTCGTCCATGGAGTTGAACTGCCCCAGAGCGCGCACCAAAAACTCGGTGTTGCCATATTTTGCAGTGCCGCCGGGAATATTCAGATTGCGTCCCTGCAAAACCGCGGAAACATCGGAAAGGCTCAAGCCGTAGGCATCGATCCTGGCTTGATCCACATCCACCCAGATCTGATGGTCTCTGGCCCCGATCAATTCAGCTTTGGAAATATCCGGCAATTTCACAATTCCGTCACGCAGTTCGTCTGCCAATTCCCGCAATGCCAAAGGCGGAAAATCCCCGCTCACAACAAGTTGGGAGATGGGGTTCAGCTCCCTCATGCTCAGCCTGATGATGATGGGATCCATGGCTTCGCTGGGCAGATCGTTGATCTTGCTCATTTCGCGGGTCACCAGGTCGTAAGCTTCTTCCGAATCCACTCCCGTTTCAAAGGAAATGCTGATGGTGGAGCGGCTTTCTTCGGTGAAGCTTTCGATGTTGTCCAGCTTGGGAAGGTTGTTCAAGCCCGTCTCAACCTTGTTTGTAACCAGTTCTTCCATCTCCTGTGGCGATGCTCCGGGATAGACCACCACCACAATCACGCGGCCAAATTCGACGGCCGGAAACTCCTCCCGGGGCATGCGAACCATGGAAATCACACCCATGATGATGATTGCAATCACCAGCATGTTGATCAGAATGGAATATTTGATCGAAAGATCGGCAAGTTTCATGGCTTATTTCCTAACGGTGACCTTGGTACCGTCTTCCAGATTTTCCGCTCCGCTGGTCACAATTCTATCTCCCGGTTCCAGTCCGCTTTCAATGATCGCAAATTCTCCAATTATCTTGCCCAGTTTCACTTCACGCTTGTGTGCCACATTGCGTTTGTCAACCACAAAGGCGTAGTATTTGCCGAATTCCGCCTTGAAGTGGGTGAGGGTGGAATAAAGCTGCTCGGAATATGTGTCGGTAAGGATTTTGGCTGTAACCACCATTCCGGGCATGAGCCCGTTGGGGTTCACAAGTTCGATATCGAGCGGATAGCTGGCTGAACCGGGCAAAGGTGAGATGCCATAGCCGGACACAACTGCCGAAATCGGTTCTTTACCGGGATAGCTGACCACCACTTTTTGACCCTGCCGAACCTTGGAAATCTGGCTTTCTCCAACCCCGGTTCTGAGCACAAGGCGGCTGGCGTTTGTGATCGTCACAACCGGCTGTCCCGGGGCGATGAACTGACCTGTCGCGATGAAAAGGTTTGATATGGTTCCGGATTCGGGAGCGGTCAAATATGAGCCATCCATGCCGCTGCGGGCGGCTTCCAACCCGGCTTTTGCTCCATCAAGCTGAGCCTTTGCGCCTTCATGGGCGCTGACCGCATTGTTGTATTCAGCTTGGGAAATGAGATTCTTGGCGCGGGATTCCTCGGCATAATTTTTGTTGCGCTGGGCGGTGTCATAAGCGGCCTGCGCGGAAGCCACACCGGCTTTGGCTTGATCCAGTCGATATTGATAGGCTTCGTTTTCCATTTTTCCGATGCGCTCACCGCGGTTCACGTGGTCGCCAAGTTTTTTATAAAGCTGCAAAACCCGCCCGGAGGCTTCGCTGCTCATGGTGACGTTGGAAATTCCTTCCAGCTTGCCGTGAACGGTGATAAAGTCGTCCAAAGATCTCAGGCCAAGCTCTTCCACGGTAACGGGTTGGGCTTCGTCATCGGATTTAAGGTCACCACCCTTGCCCCGTTTGCAGGCTGAAAAGCCAAGGGTCAGGATGAGCAGGGTCATCAAAATGTATCTTTTTTTCATGGTTATTCTCCGGTAATTATCATAGAATCAAGCTGTTGCGAGGTTTCAAACGCCAGAAGCTGCATCAGGGCAATCCGGGCTTTGTGATAGTCGAACACCGCCGTGGAATGGGAAATCCTGGCAGCCGAAAGCATCAGTTCGGCATCCAGCAGGTCTTTGGAGGAAATGAGCTCCATGCGAAAGCGTTCCTGCATTTGCAGATAGCTCTGCCGTGTATATTCCAGGGCGATGGAGTTTGCCCGAAATTGCTTTGCCGCGCCAACCAGATTCAGGACGGCGGCTTCGGTGCCCAGAAAAACTGCATCTGTGGCGGCCTTTACATCCAGCAGCGCTTTGCGATATTTGAGCTGGGCTTTTTTGTGTTCAGCCACGTTGCCAACCATGGGCAGCAGCGGCAGCGAAGCTGTCAGCATTATCTGGCTGGAATTGTGGAACTTATAACGGTCAATCCCGTTTTCATTGAAATTGCTGGTTCCCACCAAAACCACGGAGGGCAAAAACGAACCCTTGGCAATCTGCATGCCGCGACGGGATAGCTCCAGACTGCCATCCAAGGCTTTCAAGGCGCTGTTGGACTCTCTGCCTTGCTGCAGGGCTCGCTGGCTGAGGGCGCTCACATCATCGGCACCATAGCCCTCCAAAACCGCCAGAACAGGGTCGTTGTCAATCTCGGGAAGTTCCTCTGCCACAGGAAGATAGTCCAGTACCAACGCGTTTTTAAGCTGGAGGCGGGAAAGCTGCAGCGCCGTCCCAGCCTGCAGCAGCATCACTTCCTTGGAGGCAAGCTGGCTCTTGAAACGCAAGAGGTCTGCATTGGAAAGCAGACCCTGGTCATATTTGATCTGGGCAATCTCAAAATTCAGGGAGGCGGACTGCCGATCCAGTTCGGAAATCTTCTGCAAATCCTGAGTTTGCAAGATGTTCAAATATAGCTTGTTCACCTCGCTCAACAGGCTCAGGCGCTCGGATTCCAAATCCACCAAACCAAGCTGTTCCCCCAGTTTTGCCATCTGATATGCCTGCCAAGCCTTTCCGCCCAGAAAGATTGGCTGGGTGAGCGTTAAACCAAACTGCCGCATATCTTTGTTCAAATCTATCGGCCCCATGCTGGTTTGCACGCTTTGGGCGGGTTCCATGTAAAGCCATGTTCCATCAAGCTTTAGCGAGGGCAAAAAGCTGCTCATTGCCGAAGTAACGTTTTCACGGGCAAGTTCGGTCTCAGCCAGTTTGGCCTGCCAGGAGGGGTTGTTCTCCAAAGCCAGTTGCAGCGCCCTTTCCAAGCTGAGGTTTTGCGACCAAAGAGGACCCAAAACGCTCAGGATCAGCATGAAAAAGACGAGCTTGTATTCTTTTATCTGCATATTAAGTTCCATCGTATTTCAAATTAAGCTTTTCCAAGCTTCTGGAGGCGGCTATTCTGACAAGTTTTATTTTGACCAAGTCCGGCATCATGCAACTTTGCACAAATCAATCCAGTCTGACCCGCCCTTGGCTCGAAAAGCATTTCTGGATGCCAGATGCCCGTTAAGCACCCGCCTTTGAGCGGGTAACTTAGGGGAGCCAGACGGGTGATACACGAATTGGGCTGCAGGAGGAGGCAGGGTTTACCGCTTGTGGCAATGAATTTTGCAGCATCGTAAGTCGCAAACAGTCAGCATGTTCCGATGCCGGAAGCAGTTTTTGAAAAAGAAATGCAGCTTGACACAAAAGCCGCCGCGAGAGAACTTGAAAAAAATTTTCAAACTGGAAACTCCAATGGATAAAAGACCCTCCTGGCAACGCTATTTTATGGAAATGGCAAAACTGGCATCGACAAGAAGCACCTGCCTGCGCCGACATGTGGGCGCGGTTTTGGTGAAAGACAATCAGGTTCTCTCCACGGGCTACAACGGTAGCCCAAAAGGTGTAAGGCATTGCAGTGAAGCGGGTTGCCTGCGCGCTCAAAACAATATTCCCTCCGGGCAGATGCATGAACTCTGCCGGGGACTGCATGCTGAACAAAACGCCATCATCCAATCCGGATTGAATGGCTCCAGCGCACGGGGTGCCACGCTATACTGCACCCACCAGCCCTGCAGCATCTGCGCAAAAATGATCATAAATGCCGAAATCAAAGTGATTTACATCGCCGACAAATATCCCGACGCCCTGGCGGAGGAACTGCTGCGGGAAGCCGGAATCCAGCTTTTCCATTTTGACCTGGAAAGCGAGGAAACTAAACGGCTGATCTAAACTTACGCTTCTTCAGTGTCTGTTCAGGAGGCTGATCTTTTTGCTGAGCACGGTTTGCCCTGAAACCATCCTAATCAGGTAGATTCCAGAACTCAAGTCATTGCCCCGGTCATCCCTGGCATCAAAAACGAAGCTATGGCTGCCGGGGTTTTTGATTTCTGAACAAATGGCGCGGATTTTCTGTCCCTTCAGATTATAAACCCCAATTTCCAAAGTTCCCTGTGAGGCGGTTTTGACCTCGATTTTGGTTTTTGAGTTGAAGGGATTGGGAAAAACCTCAAGAGAGGCGCCAAGTGGCGGAAGTTCAGGATCCTGTATGGAGGTTCCATCCAGCATGTCCGCAATGGCATCCTGCAGAAATTCACGCACACCAGCCGGCTTCATGAAATAGAGCGGAAAGCCCAGCAGAATGAAATCCATGCCGGAATCCGGATTCGTCATGCGCAGAGCAGCACAGTTGCCGTTCCCCTGTGCCGTGGGGCTCATAACTGCTGTGTAGATAGGATCTTGCGCGCCTGTGAAAGTATAGATGTAGGGCAGCATGCCGTTCCAAATGCTCAAAACCTTGTCCGGGTCCACTTCCAGATCGGCATATTGGCTCGATTGAGCGCTGATCAGGCTGGCAGAGTTGTCGTAAACAAGCTCGATGTTTCCAGCAAAGCGGCTGAAAAATACGTCGGAAAACACGGATGGGGTTTTCCAGCCGGAGAGGATAAGTTTCCCTCCGCCAATCAGATAGCCGCCCAAAACGTTTTGATGGTCGATCAGGAGGTTTTGGGAAAAGTCGTCCGCATGCCAAAGCACAACTTTATGATTGCCAAGCACTTCCAATGGCGGCATGCCCTGGCTTGCCACATCCCATTCCTGAAACTCAAGAGGCGAAAGTGCCGCCGCATAGAAGGAATCGACCATGGCGTCGTCCGGGTTGATGTTTGCGCCGTTGCCATCACGGGTTTCGTCCACCACCAAAAGGTTTTCGGCAAATGTGAAGTTCATTGGAGTGGCTTCCATGGGCTCGGAACGCATGCTGATCCAGCCATCCGGGTCAACTGCGGATACGGCGTAAAGCCAGCTTGAACCATTTTGCATGGTGGTATCCGTAAAGCTGAATCCAGCAAGGGGTTCGGGGTTCAAAAGCTCCCAATTTCCACCCATGTCAGTTCCGAAACGATAAACGTTGTAGCGCAGGCTGGGATCGTTTTGGAAGCTTTCCCAGGAAATCAAAACCGAACCGTTTGAGGGCAGGCACTCCGTGATCACGGGCTTCAGCTCAGTGCGTGAACGCAGCAGCGTCCAGTTATTGTGGTTTGAACTAAAAATGGAGGGGGGAGCAAGGTTTACGTTGAAAAAGTTGTTCGTTCCTTGGGGACTTGCCAAAACGAAGAGAGAATCGATCTGCGTGCCGTTTTGATGGCGAAAGGGTACATCGATATAAAACGGGGTGGAGGTGTTGGATCTGGTTTTGGCAAAAATGCGCAGGGGCTGGGCGGCGGAGTCTTTTGTCCAGATGCTGTATTCCAGGCTTGGGATGCCGGCGCTGAAGACCCATTGGTCAAAGAATTGATCGAGGTTTTCACCGCCAACCTGCTCGGCTTTGGCTTGAAATTCCGCAGTGTCCACATTTCCGCCGTTGTTTTCGGTAAACCATTCCTGCAAAAGCTGGAAAAAGGCATCGTTGCCCAATTTCAAACGCAGCATGTGCAGCACCGAAGCGCCTTTTTCATAGGAGGGCGGGGAAAAATATGAATTGAAAGCAGGGTCATAGATCACCTGAGGTCCGGCGCTGTTTTCCCAACTGAGGTAATACTGATGGTAACTACTTGTCACATAGTCACATGCGGCTTGCCAGCCTTCGGTTTTATCCACCCAGATAGACTCGGAATAGGTGGCAAAAGCTTCGGAAAGCCAGACGTCGCTGAAGTCCAAAAATGAGACTGCATTTCCATACCATTGATGGGCAAGTTCATGCGCCACAGTGATTTCGTGTGTGCCATTGCCAGTGATGATATAACTGCCCAAAGTGGTCATGGTTTGATGTTCCATGGCGCCAAAGGTGCTCATGCTCACCACGGAATTGCCATATTTTTCAAAGGGATAGGGTCCGAACAGTTCGGAAAAATAGTCTATCATCAACGGCATTCGCGCCAGATCGACCTGGGCGTTGTTAAATTGATTTTGCATCACAAAGTTTTGGATGGGAACATCCTGCACCGGCGCATGTTGCTGAAACTCAACATAGGGGCCGCAGGTTACGCAAACCAGGTAGGTGGTCATGGGATCCGCGCTGTGCCAAATCGTGGTGGCAGTGCCGTTGCCATTGTCTGTGATGGACTGCCGGGTTCCGTTTGAAGCTACTTTCCAGTCGTTGCGCAGGGTCACGTTCAGATTCACGGTGGCTTTATCCCAAGGGTGATCATAACAGGGCCACCAAAAGCGGCCTGCGTCGGGGTCGGAGATGGTGAAAACGGTGTTTGAGGAAAAGATCATGCCAACGTTGTAGGGCGGGCCGGAAAGGATGGGTGCGCCGCTGTAAAAGACCTGTGTGGTAAAGGTTTGCCCCTCAGGAATGTTCAAATTGATGGTGATGATGCCATTCGTGTGGGTGTAGGAAGCGGGAGCGCCATTCACCAGAACTGAACTCACATTCAGTCCAACCAGGTTGTATGGGATCGAACTCAGGTTTTGCTCTGCCAACACGGTGGCAAGCACGTTTCCTGAGATTTGTCTGGCGGTTTGGTCGATGCTGAGAGTAATGTCGTAGTGAAGCACGTCAAAACCGGTGTCGATCTCGGCTCGAGGTTCAAAACCGCGGGGCGGTTCCATACGAAAAGGCTTACGCTGCGGCGGGGTCGCACCAAAAGTTGTGACTGTGATAATGATAAGTATAAACAGCAAAAAACTGCGTTTCATGTCCATCTCCTTGGGTTTGGATCATACAAAAAGGGATGCAATAAAGTTTCCATAAACACTTTTTTCTGCTTCACAAACTGGATTTCCGCAGGATGATCAGATCTTCAGTTCGATGAATTTGGTGTCGATTTGGTAATCCTTGAGGGCATCCAGAGCTTGCAGAGCCTGCTTGTAGCGCTCCAACTGTCTGGCATCCTGCTCTTTACCGGTTTTATAGTCCAGGATCAAGGCTTTTTTGTTTTTGGTGTCCAGCACAAGCCTGTCCAGGCGCTGCTCAAAGCCATTGTGCCAAACGGTGAATTCGGTGAAAACCTTGTCGTAGCCGGCCGGAAAGATCTGATCCTGGCTCAGGTTATTTTTCAGGGAATTCAGTTTTGTGCGCAGTTCTTCCAGGGGAATGATGGCTGCAAAACGTGTCAAACACTGTTTGAAAGCATGGTCGTGTTCTTCGGGGCTTCCCTTTTTCAGGAAGCTTAGATAGTGGTGCGCCAGGTCACCAAAGAGGTTGCTGCGATCTTCCAGCCACACTTTTTTCCAATCCATGTGCCTGCGACTTTCATCTGGTTTCGGATCAAAAGCAGGTTTTTCAGCTTTAGCAGGCAAGGCGGCGGCAAGCTGGTCCAAACTGATGCCTTCTTCGGTTTTTTCCTTTTTCTCATCAGGTTCAGTGGTTCCGCCGCTGCCCAGCCAAATGTATTTACCGGTTTCGTCTGGTGCGATCTCCTTGCTTTGGAAAAACTTCAGGATGGCTGAACCCACCAAAGCTGGCAGTCTGAAACCGGTGTCTGTTGTTTTTTCTTCGCAATACTTATCAAAACCTTTATCGCCCCGATATGCCAGGCAGACGTGCAAAGCGGTTTTAGCACGGGTGAGCCCAACGTAGAAGGTGTTCAGCTCTTCCAGCTTCATGCGGTTTTTGGATGTTTGCACCAGATTGCCGTAATCGGATTGCTCCAAGATTTTATCATAGTGGTAGGTGAGAGCGTAATCATGCAGGGATTGGAAATCCTGGGTGGCGTAATCCTCAAAGTGTTGGAAGTGGCCATAATCTTTGCCTGCTGAGGCGCTGAGATCGTAGAAAAAGAAGACGTGATCGAACTGCAAGCCCTTGGATTTATGTATGGTGAGAAGCTCCAGAGCGCCTTCGCCTTCCACGGAAACCTGCTTCATGGAATCTTGCTGCAGGTTGTCGTCCAAATAGTCCAAAAAGGCGGGGATGGAGCAGTTTCCACTTGCCTGGTTCAATTCAAAATCACGCGCCATGGCAAGGAAGGCATGGATGTTTAAAAAGTCGCGTTCCTTCGGCTGCATCTTTTCGCATTTCAGCAGCGGGGGCAGGGCATATTCCAAAAAAGCGCGGCAATTGGCATGAATGGATTCGTCGGCGGTTTCTGAAAGCTGGATAAGTTCCTGCGCCAAAAGGCAGTTGGAAAAATCCGGTTCCCGCTGTTCCTGCAAGGCAAGGTAGATTTCGTCCACAGCTTTCTTCAAGCCGGGAGCATCCAGCATGAAATAGTTTGAACGCATCAGTTCCAAAAGATCCAGCCAATTTCGGAAAGCCAGCCAACGCAGCCAGGCAATCAGGGGCGAAACCCAAGCATGTTCAGGCAGGATGCTGGAAGGCTGATAGATACTGGTGATGCCATATTCGTCCAGCAGTTTTTGCAGGTTTTCAAGTTCTTTACCTGTGCGGCAAAGCAGCGCCATACTTTTTTTCGGGTTCTCATCCACGGTCGGCAGGATGGTTTTTTTCACAAACTCGCGATGGATGGAGTGCTTGCTGGATTCCTCATTTTGATATGAATAAGCAGAGGTTTGGAATTCGATCCTGGTTTGTGGATCCAGTTTTTCCATTCCCTCACGCAGTTTTGGATAATCCCATTTCAGGTTTTGCCTTTCAAGGATTCCACTGTTTCCAATGTGGTCAAACACTTGGTTGATGAATTCCACCATGAGGTTGCTGCTGCGCCAGGATTTGTCCAGCGGATCTGTCTTTGCGTCGCGCAAGCCTGGAAAGATCTCGTGCAGGTTCAAAAGCAGGTCGCGTTCGCCGCCTCGCCAGCCGAAGATGGATTGTTTTTCATCCCCCACAATGATGACTCCGCCAAAATCCTTGGTGCCGGGACCGCTGATCACTTCTTCAATGATGGGTTGCAAGATGGCAAACTGCATCAGGGAGGTGTCTTGAAATTCGTCGATGAGGATGAATCTGCTGCGATGGGACAGGAATTGATAGAACTCTGTGGCAACGTTTTCGGTTTGCATGTCAAAATTTGGCGGCGTGGTGCTGAACAGCGCTTCCAGGGTGAACCAGGAAACATCATTGTAGGTCATATTCTTGTAGCGATAGATCAGCTTGTCATATTCCTTCAGGACCGCTGTCCAAACTTTGAGGATTTCCTCCTGTTCTTTGAGGAAATGTGTGTGGATGAGGTAGTTTGCCAAAGATTTGGCGAGACTGGCTTCCAGATCCTTGATTTGATCCTTCAGATCAGTGAGTTTTTTTGCTGTTAACTTTCTGCCATCGGTGATGGCGCCATTTTTATTGTTGGTAAAAAACCTGTGGCAGCTATCTTCAATGGAAAGCATTTCATTTGATGCAGTTACTATGTCATCCCATTCTTCAATAGAGTCGCCAAGCATATCGCAGAAAGCTTTTTTGAACAGGTCTTTTGGCTTTTTTACCTTGCTGTCAGACCAATCGGTTTCCTGTAAAAGTTGCAAGATTTGCATCAAAGCCTGGCGTGCATTTTCTAAATCTGAATCGCGTAAAGCCGAATCCGGATTTTGGGCAAGGTGAAGCAGGGTGCCCTCAGCAGGTTCATGATCTAGTTTTTGGATGAGAAAATGCAGCCAGCGGGCTTTGATCAGTGTGCTGAAGAAATTTTGATACTCGTCCAAGGATGGGCTCACTTTTCTACGCAACAGTTTGTCCAACAGTGGCTTGTGCTTTTCACTCATCAGGTGATCCATCAGGAAGGGCAGGCGTTTTTCCACGGCCTGGTTATCAATCTCATAGCTTTCGATGCTGCGCAGAGGGCGCACGATGTTGCGGAAAATGCTGCTAATATAGGAGTCTATCGTCATTACCTGCAGCTGTTTTCTGTCGAAAGAGATTTGCCTGAGGGCCTTGTTCAGGGTTTTCATCTGCTTGTCCGACAGTTCTTTGCTCTCGCCATCCTCGTAAAGGGATTCCAGCAGTCCGCGTCTTTCTTTTTGATCTTTTTCCTCGGAGGGATTGGGATCGCAAAGCAAGGCCAGATGTATGTTTATGCGCTCCCGGATTTCTGCGGTGGCTTTTTTTGTGAAAGTGAGCACCAGGATGCTGTCCAAATTGAAATCGTGATATTTATCCAGATGATTCAACAGAATGCGGATATATTCCACTGAAAGACGGTAAGTTTTGCCAGTGCCGGCACTTGCGGTGATAATTTTGTTTTTGAACCTGCTCATTGATCCCCTCCTTTGTTAATTCTGTAAAGATCGGCCCTGGTGATTTTTGTCAGATCCTGCCGGTCGGCAACCTTGCTGCCCAAACTGTAACCGCTGGTCAAAGAATTCACCAGAGCATCTTCCACCTGGTTTTTCCAGTCCAAGCGTTTTTGAAGGTCAGCGGGGCTTTTTTCGGTTTTAGACTCAAAAAGCAGCCAAAACAGGGAGGATAGATTGAGGTCTTCGGCAGGGTTGTCGAGCCGATAGTAGAGCCATTCATAAAAGTAGAGCTGATCATTATCGTGGTGTCCGGTTTTGAAATCGATGATCAAATCCCGTTTGGGAGTTTTGATCCGTAAATCCGCTCTGCCGCGGATGCGCACAGAGAAATCTGCATCATCCAACCTTATGCTCAGCAGTTCCTTACCGATTTTTCCACCCTCGGTTTCCCGGTCTTGCTCCGGAATGAGGCGGAAGTTTTCGTCTTTCAGGTTTTGAGCCAGATAGCTCCAATAGAAGGCTTTGATGGAATCCACCAGGCTGTTGTTGATGATGGTGGTCAGGAACACTTTGTTGTAGTTTTGCGGGATCTTGTATGTGTAAAACAGCTTTTCCTCATTAAGAAGATCGTCGAGCACCGCCGCCAGCGTCTCGACATCAGTCAAATGGGGCTCGATATCCCACAAAGTCAGGTCCCGCCCAGCCAAGGGCTGCAAGACCTTGGAAAGAAAGTCGTGCATGATGGCGCCGGAAAGCTTGCGGGAAATGGTCTCAAGAGGGCGGAGATCAAGATCGGGAATCTTGCGCAAACGCTTGATATACCAGGAAAAAGGGTTTTTCAGTAGATCATCCAAGCCATAGTAGCCGGAAACGTGGGTTCTTTCTGCTCCCAAATCAGATTTTGGCTGACTGGGAAGCGTGAAAAATCGCTCGGGTTCCTTGCCAAAGTTGCGGCAAAGCTCATCCTGATAAGGCTTATCCTGAGTTTCCGAGCCGGCAAGCCAGGCCCGATAGAGGTTGGAAATGCAGGGCTCAAAAGTTTTGCTTTCCAGCTTGACCTGCGAGAGGGCTCCATCACTGTGAGCTTGGATCAGTTCAGTCACAAAGCTGCCGGGTTCGATATCGTTTTCCAAATTGCGATGGGTGAAAATCACGCACTTTTCGCTGCTGAGCACGGTGCGCAGAAAGTAGTAGCGTTCGCGTTCGCGCAGATCGGGATAGCTTTTCAGGCCCAGCCTGCCACGCTGGGTTTCGTTAAAAAGCCAGACGGGGTTTGGGCTGGAGGGCAGTTCGCCTTCAATGGCATGGAAAAAGAAGACACTTTCCTGGCTGAGGTTGCGGATGTCCAGAAGGTTGCTGATTTGGAGACGTTTTTGTTTTGTGTCGGTTTTGTGAAAATTGATCCTGCCGCTTCCCAGTGATTCTAAAAAGAGCTGCAAAACCGAGACGGCTTGCCTGGAGTCTTCACGGTCAAAAAACTCCTGCCAGTTTTGCACCAGCCCCAGTTTTTCCAAGCTTGCGAAGTTTGCCAAGCGCGCGTAGAAAACCTCCAAGATATCGCTGTTTTGCAGTTCCTCTTCGCTGCAAAGCCTTGGGATGGCAATGCCGTCTGGACTGTCGATCAGGTTCAGCAAATCCCCTGGACTGATGAGTTTGGACAGTTTTTCCAACAAACGGAAATGGGGTTCCAGGATGGCCTTCATCAGCTTAAAACCGCGGGGACTGGCAAACTTGTCCAAAAGATCCAATTTGTTGTCCACATAGAGGATGTCGCTGTTCAAAAGGACTTTGATTTCATCCAGGAGGCTGTTCTTTTGGTTTGGTTTCAGCCCGTAAAAGCTTAGAAAACCCTCTTGTGAACAGGCATCCAGAATCAATCTCAAGGGCAGAAATCCTTCACCCAAAGTGTCGCTCATCGCATCCAGATGTTGGCGGAAAATGTGGAAGATCCTGTAAATCCACCTGTTTTGAATACTCTGTTTTTCAGACATCCCAAAACGCCGGGGATCAAAAAGATCACGATAGCTGGCGCGGTTGAGCTTGCTGTCCACCAAAACCGAACCGGACAGATCTCCCTCATGAGCCTGATTGGCAAGGAAATACAGAACCGCCTGATCTTCGTTTTTGAACTCCAGCACTTCCAGGTTTCGAAGGCGATAATCTTCCGGTTCAAGGCTTTTCAAGTCGATCACCGTGGGGTCAAGGTCTTTTTGCTCTTTACCACCGATTTGGGAGATGATCACGATCTCGTTGTCAGCAGCTTCCACGGCATCAATCAAAGATTGTTCCAATCTACTATAGTAGTATTGATTCACAAAAACGTAGCGGATGCCCCAGTGGGGAAGATGTGCGTTTTCAATGTTTTGGAAAAAGATGGGGTCACTGAAGCCATGTTGGGCAAGGATCTTGCGGTATTCTGTGCGGATTTCCAAGACCTTGAGGAGATAGCTTTCCTGCCATTCCAGCAGATTGATCCCGGGCAGGTTTTGCGGCTCATACAGCGTTTGGGCATCGATGTTTTCATCGCAGAGCTCTTCAAAGAATTGGAAGAATTGGTTTCCCCATTCCACGATGTCGAAAAACCCATTGATATGAAAGTATTCCCTGTGTTCAGGGCTGAGAGCCTGGAAAAGGCAAACCATTCTTCTGTCATCACTTACAGTGGGATCAGAGGGCAGCAGAAGCGATTCCCTGAACTGTTCCATGGTGATGAATTCGCAATCCTGCAAAGTCCAATTCTGCATGAAAATCTGCCTTGCCCGGGATGCAGAAATATGAGTGGGGAAAACAAAAACGGTGGATTCCTGAGCCTGTTCCAAGCTTTTTTGGAGCAGGTCTTCACTGAAAGAGACGGTGATATATTTGCGCAAACCAACCTCCCACATATTTATTATGACTACAGCTACCGATTTGCCGAACCTGTCAAGCTTTTAAATCGGCTGAACAGAGACCAAGCCCTGTTCAAGCAGCTCTATCTATTTTTTTTGAGCAAAATAACGCAGTAGGCGCTGATCCCCCCGGTTCCGGATACTCCCAAGCCCTCTTCCGTGGTGGCTTTCACGCTCACCGTGTCCAGAGGGCTTTCCAGATCGGCAGCGATGTTTTCCCGCATTTGCAAAATGTGTGCAGCCAATTTGGGTTGAGAGGCGCAGATGGTGGAGTCGAGGTTTTGCAGACTGTATCCGCAGTTTTTTGCCAATTCCCACACCTTGCGCAAAAGGATGCGGCTGTCCGCATCCTTGAAAGCTGGGTCGGAATCCGGGAAAATCTTTCCGATATCGCCCATTGCCAGAGCGCCCAAAATTGCATCCATAATGGCATGCAGCAGAACATCTGCATCGGAATGGCCGTCCAATCCCATTTCAAAGGGGATATGCACACCTCCCAAAACAAGCTTGCGCCCGCTCACAAGGCGGTGTACATCATAACCGAAACCGATGCGCATGGTTTTCTAGTCCACAGTAATGGATTTGGATACGTTTTTGGGTACGTCGGGGTGTACGCCGTGATCCATCATGCCAAGCCTGTCCAGTCTGCTCATTTTTCGCACGCTCATGCGAAACGCCAAAAGCTGAAGCACCACTGTGGCGGAAAAACAGGTCAGAAGGCTGTCACCGGTTCGAGGCAGCATCACGTAACCCCAGCCATAATATTGGCCTTCGCGGGGAATGGAACTGGCGTTTCGGAGCAGGTGCTCATCCTCTTCTGCAATCACGAAAGTATCCGCACCACGGATTTTATGGGTGTTGATCTGTGAAACGGTGAGGTTTACGTCCTTTGCATCAGGTCCGGTAACATAGATGAGCGGGTAGTTGCGATCCAGCGTGGCATAGAAATCGCGGTTGTGGATGGCATCATGGAACAGTTTTTCTGCATCGGGGGACAGGTTGAACGGTCGGTTGCGATAGAACACATGATCCATCAGGGCGGCATTCACTTCCCTGATCTTTTGCGGAGGCAGACCGCGATGGTTGCCTTCGGTATCGATGAAATCCATAATCTCACGCAGCGAGCGCACAAAACGGCGCACATGCTTGAACCCATAGACGGTGTTTTTGCCCAAAATGGTGTTTGGTCCGTGTTTGAATTCAGAGGCTTCGCGTCCTTCCGCGTGGTTCAACACGGTTTCGCGGATTTTGAGCGCGCCTTCCATGGCCACACCGCTGATTTTCGTGGCCAAAATATGCAGCGAGGGCTCCATATAGATCTTGGCTGCGATCGAATCTATCACATCAGAAGTATTTTCAAGGGTTTCCCTGATCAAAGATGGGATTTGCAGCAGGGTCTGGTTTCTGTATTCCAATTGGGAATATTTCTCTTTGATTTGCTCTTCATTTAAGCCGTCAATACCTTCCTCCAGCTTCATTCGGGCTGTGCGAATCGCCAAATAATAGAAAAGCGCGATCTGATTCATGAAACTTTTGGTGGCGGGAACCGCAGTCTCCGGTCCACAATAGATCGGGATGGCGAGATCGCTCTTTTCGATGCCGAGGGTGGAATTGACATTGTTCACCAAAACAGCTTTGCTGACGTCCAGCTTGCGCTCGGTGATATCGTTGAAAATATCTATCAAATCTTTGGTTTCGCCGGATTGCGATACTCCGATAATGAAGTCATGATCCTTCATGCTGTGGGAGTATTCACCACGAAAATCACCTGGCAGGATGGGAATGATTTCCACACCGGCTATTTCGTTGAAGAAAAGACTGCCCACTTTGGTGGCGTGATAGCTGGTTCCGCAGGCGATCGAGTAGGCAATGCGGTTTTTCTGCAGGGTGATTTTCATTTTCTGCAAAAATTCCCGCACCTTCATTTCAAATTCCTGTACGCTGTCCATTTCGGAAAGCGAATCAAAGGCTTTTGCCAGGATCATTCTGCGAATGTCGAACTCCTCGCCAATCAGGTCGATAAGTGTATTTTTGTCTGCAGAAAACAGATATTTTTGTTCAAAATCCTCGCGTACGACAACGTCGAAAATGGCCTGATAGGAGCTGCGTGCGATTTCGAAGAAAGAGGCAAATTCGCCGGAATCAATCAAGGAATCAAACGAAGCTTTGGCTTTGTCTGGATCGGTACTGTCCAGGATTTCTCTCATTTTTTCGGTTAGATGCTCGTGGATATTCTCGCTATCCATCAGCTCCAACATGCGGCGTCCAGAGTTTGATCCGCCTTGGAAGAGTTTCACCAATTTACCCACGGATTCGGGTTCAGCGTAAATCTCTTGTTCCATGAAATAATCAAACTCCGGCTGGAGCTCAACATCTTCAGCACGCAGTTTGGAAAGTGCTGCCTTGGTAGGGATTGGGTCTCCCGGGGCATAGTTTTCGTCGGCTTTGCCAACGCTTATGAAGTGCAGGGCTTTTTGGGCGTAAACTTGATAGTAGGAAGAATCGAACTCGATGAATTCGCCTTCACGCAGATTTACCACCATTTTGGTAAAACGCAAAACCGCGGTGAGGTCTGAGGAGGCAAGGCCAAAGCTCATGCCTTCCAGTTCGCCATGGCCAAAATAGAGGCTGCTGCCGGCTTTGATGGCCCACATGGTTTGGGTGACGGGATCGGTGATCACGGCGGCGTAGGAGCCCACAATCCGGCTGGCGGTATTCACCACAGCGCGGCGCATGCAGGCCTTGCGAAGCTCGGGATCTTCCGGGTTTCCAGCCTTGTCCATCTCAATGTCGAAAAAGTGTTCCACACTGTGCACCAGCATTTCGCCATCGTTGTCTGAAAGAATGGTGTGTCCTTCAGCCGTAAGCCAGATTTTGAGGTCATTTGTGTTTGTGATGTTGCCGTTGTGGGCGCCATAGAGGTGACGTTTGCATTTCACCTCATGTGGTTGCGCGTTTTGTTTGGTAACTGCGCCGAAAGTGGCCCAACGCACCTGTCCGCAAAACAGTTTGCCACTCTGCTTTTCGATTCCCAGGGTTTTGACCAGGGTACTGGGTGCGCCCACATCTTTAAGCAAAATGATATTTTGGTCATCGCCTTGGAAGGCGGCGCCGGTGGAGTCGAACCCCCTGTATTCCAATGCTCTTAACAATCGGGACGCATATTTTCCCATATCCACGGAAACCTTTGGCAAGGCCAGCCCCAATACTCCACAGCCCAAACCGGGCACAAACAGCGGAATGCGTATATTTTCCAATTTTGATGCCAGTTTACCCAATGCCTGGTTGTAATTTCTCAAAATTCTTTTCATGCTCATGTTTTCCTCTAAATCAGGTTGTTGTCCAGAATCTGCTGCGCAAAAAACAGATCCACTTCATCGGTGATTTTTATGTTTAAATCAGAACAAAATTTATAACTCACTTTCGCTCCATGGTATTCAACCAAAGAGGAATCGTCGGTGCTGATGAATCCTTCCTGATAGGCGCGTTCATACGCAGCCATGATCAGTCTGTAGGAAAAAACCTGCGGAGTGAAAGCCTGCACCAGTTTGTGGCGCGGGATGGTCTCCAAAATGTGGTCTTGTTCTATACTTTTAATTGTGTTTTTCAGCCTTGCAACCGGAACGGCGGCCTTGCTTTTTTTCACCATCTCAAAAAGTTCGCCAAGCAACTCTTCCGTGATGAAAGGACGAACTGCGTCGTGGATGAACACATATTCCGTTCGCGGCGGGCAGTTTTGCAGGGCGCTGAACACGCTGTCCTGCCTCTCAAAACCTCCAGGCACCACCAGCCAGGGCTTTTCAAAGTCCTCAAAATATTCCCGCACCATGTTTTGGCAGTAGTCCTGTTCGTCTTCCGGCGCGGTGATGATGATGTTGTCGATGTATTCCGAAGTGAAAAAACGCTGCAAGGTGTGGATGATGATGGGAATTCCGCCGAGCTTTAGCCACTGTTTGCGAACGTTTCCACCCATGCGGCTTCCCGAACCGGCAGCGGTGATGATGGCAGTGCTTAGTGTTTCCACGAGTAAAAAACTCCCCGTTCTTCGCGTTTGATGTCCACTTTGCCTTCCAAGTTCAACTGCCTGAGAAACTTGCTGATTTCATTGATGTGCAGTCCCAGGGTCTGGGAAAGATCCTCTGCGGTGGAGGGACGCCGCATTAGCGTGGCTTTCATGGCTTCGCCAATATCCTGGGGCACATGGGTTTCAAAGTTTTGCGGATGGGATTTTGCAATGATTTCCACCGGCATTTCCAAACGCTCAACCAGGTATTTTTTCACACGGTTCAAAACTGTTTCTCCGGCGGCTTCAACCCATTCTTCCGAGCCGGGGCGGTCCAAAGAATTTAGCTGCACAAGGTCGGGCTTGATTTTTGCGATGGCTGGAGCCAGGCAATCCAATTCTTCCGGAGTATCGTTAATTCCTTCGATAATAAAGACTTCCAGCCAGATCTGCCCCGAAAATTCCACGCGCAGGGCGCTGAGCGCTTCCACCAATTTTTGAGCCGTCAGTCCGGGATGGGGTTGATTGATCTTTTCAAAGCTTTCCTGGCGACAGGCGTCCAGAGACGGCAAAATCAGATCGCAGGGCAAAATCTCTTTTCTGAGTTCCGCATCGTCGAGCAGCACCCCGTTTGTGAGCAGGGCAAGCTGGTACTGGGGAAATTCTTCCTTGATAATGCGAATGATTTCGCCGATCCGGCTGTGCAGAGTGGGTTCTCCGGCTCCGGAAAAGGTGATGTAATCAAGCTTGGGTCCGTCTGCCAGAAAATGGCGCAATTCAGCCAGAATCTCTTCCACAGGAAAAAATTCCTGCCGCTCCAAAGTCAGATGGTCTGTGCTATAAATCTCGCAATAGACGCAGTTCAGCGGGCAATATTTGAAGGGAACCAAGTCCACGCCCAGTGAAAAACCGAGGCGTCGCGAGTGGACTGGTCCGAAAAGGTGTTTATATTTCATTTAAAACGTTGTTCCAAATTGGATATGGGGCTCCCAGGTGCCCAGATCGAGGTTGTAGGCATAGTCAAATCCAATCAAGCCGAACGGACTTTGGATGCGGATTCCTGCTCCCACGCCTTTTTTGAATTTCAGGAAGTTGAAGTCCCGCAGGCGGTTGTAGCAATCTCCGGCATCCAGGAAAACCAGGCCGATGATTTGGTCGCTGCCGATGGGATAGGCCAGTTCCGAAGAAAATATGATGGCGCGGGTTCCGCCGGTGTCCATGACTCCGTCGCCATCTTCGTCCACTCCGATGCGGCGGTCTGCATAGCCGCGGATGCCGTCCACTCCGGTGCCGCCCAGATAGAATTTTTCATCCGGGGGTGCGTCTTTCGAAGAGCCATAGGGCGTGATGTAGCCAAAGCGCCATTTTGTGCGCAGGGTGAGCTTTTGCCACATTTCCATATACCAGTTCACCTGGGCAATTTGCTTGTAATAGTCAAAATTGCCGCCCAAGGGTCCGCCCGCCACTTCGGAGAACAGAATCAGCTGGGAACCCCGGGTTGGGAAATAGATGTTGTTGCGGGTATCGCGGCTCACGGTTGCGCTCAATGCGCTGGTGTAGCGCCAGCCCAGGGTGTCAAGTTCCGCCAAAGTGGGGTTTGTAACGGGGTCGAAAAGGTCACGTTTTGTGATCTCATATTTTTTGGAATAAAGCGAATATCCGCCCACCAAACGGGTTCGGTTCATCAGTGGAATATAGCGTCCCAGACGCACACTGGCGCCGCGGGTGAAAATCTTGTAGTAAAACGAGCTCCAGTCCTTGGTGGTGTAATACAGCGAAGTTCCCAGCAGCACATCACTGTCGAAAAGGTTGGGATTGGTAAAGTTTGCCTGAAAGTCCTGAGTTTTTCCGCCAAACTCCCAAGCCACGCTGCTGGACCAGTTGTTTCCCAGGATATTGTTCATGGTCACGGAAAGCTGACCCACAAAGCCATCCTGGCTGTTATAGCCAACGCCGCCGTTTGCGGTGCCGCTGGATTTGTCGATCACGTCGATCTGCAAATCAATGTCGCCATTGGAGTTGATCGGCGTGTAGTCCAGCCTGATGTCGGGTTCGAAAAACCCCAGATTATAGATATTTTGCTGGCTTCTGATCACCTGGCTTTGACGGAAATAATCACCGGGAGCGATGTCCAGTTCGCGCAGCAGCACTTTGTCTTTGGTGCGTTTGTTGCCAGTGATGTGGATCTGGTGTATGCGCGCACGGTTGCCTTCATTTATGTTCAATGCAATGTTCAGGGTTCCATCCACGCACTGCATATCCTGGGAAATCTCAGTATAGATGAATCCTTCGTCAAAATAGAGCGAATAGACCCGGGCAAGCTGTTCGTCAAACTTGGTCTGGTTAAAGGGTTCATTGGTTTTCAGGGTGAAAACTTCATTGATTTTATCGGTGGTGAAATGCTCATTTCCTTTCACGCTGATGCCCGAAAAAGTATATCTCTGGCCTTCGCGGACCTGAATGATCACTTCCTGGGTGCGTTCTCCGGTGGAGATCAGCTCGTGGGGACCGATCGCAACGTCGATATAGCCGTTTTTCTTGTAAAACTCAGCCAGCTTGACCAAGTCCTGATCAAACTTATCCTGCTCGAAGCGGCCGGAGCGGAAAATGTTGGCAGGCTTGGTTTTCATCCTTTTCAAGAGCGTTTTATCGTCAAAATTTTCATTGCCCACGAAGGTGATGCTGCCAATGGCGAGGCGGCTGCCTTCTTCAACGTTCACCACAACCCGAACCTTGCCTTCATTGTCAAAATTTTCTTCCAGGCTCACTTTGGCGTTGCTGAACCCCTTGCTGTGATATTCGGAGCGGAGTTTGCTCACCAGATCATGCTTCTGATAATCCGACCAAAACGTGCCGATCCGCATGGTGACAAGCTCGTCCAGACGCTCTTTTTTCACGGCTTTCATCCCTTTGTATTCCACAAAGGACAAAACCGGGTTTTCCTTCACTTCCACGATCAGGTTCACGCCTGCCATATAGGGCTCTGCATGGATTCGGATATCCGAAAACATTCGCATCTTGTAAAGTTGCCGGATCGAGCGGGCAACTTCTTCCGGGTCAAGCGCATCGCCGGTGCGCAGGGTCAGCGAAGTGGTCACCATCTGCGGGGAAACAGCCTTGTTTCCGCGAACAATGATCTCATAGATCGTTTCGCCGGCGGCAAACAGGCTGCCAGTGCCGATCAGCAGCATCAGGCAGACCAGAAGATAGCTTTTTAAAACTCGCATTTCTCCTCCACGATAGGATTGGCACCTATTTCTGCCAAGGCGCCTTTTTAGTAAAGAGTTTTTTTTGATTTTCAGCCGGGAAGCGGGTAAATATTTATCTTGCACGAGATTATGCTCAGCCTTTCAAGGCGCCGAAATGGGCTGCTTTTTCATCGGTACAGGCTTGAAACACGGGATATGGCAAGGCCTCAGGCAATGCTCAGGATTTTATGAAGCTGAAGCTGAAGCCTGGCACTTGCGCCATCTTCCAGCATCCATTCCGCCAGGGTTTCAGGCTTCAGGGATGAAGTGACCGGGGAAAAAATCAAGTGCCTGCCTTGTAAAGAACTCTGTTTGATAAAGTCAAGTGCAAAAATGTAGTCTGCACGGTCGGCAAGCACGAATTTTAGCTCGTCATGCGGCTGCAGGAAAGCCAGGTTTTGCTTTAAAAAGGAGTCACCGTGACCGCTGCCGGGGCATTTAACATCAACTATTTTAATCACTTGGGGCGGGACTTTATTCAATATAATTGAGCCGTTTGTTTCGAGCAGAACTGTATATCTCTGTTCCAAAAGCTTTTGCATTAGGTTTATGCTCTGCTCTTGCAGCAGGGGTTCGCCGCCGGTGATTTCAACAAGTTTTGTGGGATATTTGCCCACTTCATCCAGAATCCGTTCCAGTTCCATCATGGTGCCTGTTTCAAAGGCGTACTGCGTGTCACACCATGTGCAGCGAAGGTTGCATCCACTCAGGCGAATGAAAACGCAGGGAAGTCCTGCAAATGAGGACTCACCCTGCAAACTGTAAAAAACCTCGCAGACTTCGAGCATCAATGGCTTTGAAACTGCCGTCACTTCCTGTTTTCTTTCACCATTTTGGTGAGTGCCGGCACAACCTCGAAAAGGTCACCAACGATGCCCAAATCCGCAACTTTGAAGATGGGCGCATCGGGATCTTTGTTGATCGCAATCACATAGTCTGCGGAAGACATTCCCGCCAGGTGCTGGATGGCACCGGAAATTCCACAGGCAATGTAAATCGTTGGCTTCACAGTTTTTCCAGTTTGGCCCACTTGGTGCGAATAGGGTACCCATTCCGCATCCACAGCGGCGCGCGAAGCTCCCACAGCTCCGCCCAATGCTTCCGCCAGTTCTTCCAAAAGGGCGAAGTTTTTGGCTTCTTTCAGGCCTCTGCCGCCGGAAACGATAATGTTCGCCTCGGTGATGTTCACAAGGCTGGTTTTTTCTGATTCAAAGCTCAGCCAGGAGCAGTCTTCCTCTTCAAAGTCAAAATTGATCTGTTTTTGGATCACCGTGCCGGAACGGCTGTCGTCGCGCTCAAGCGCATTCATCACTTTGTGGCGCACCGTTGCCATTTGCGGACGGTGGTTCGAAGTGATAATCGTAGCCATGATGTTTCCCCCGAAGGCAGGGCGCGTTTGCAGCAGGTTTTGAGTTTCGGGGTCGTATTCCAAGCCGGTGCAGTCGGCTGTGAGCCCTGTGTGAAGCTGCACCGCCACACGCGGGATGAAGGATCTGCCCACCACGGTGGCGCCTGCCAAGATCACAGCGGGTTTATATTCAATGGAAAGCTCGGTGAGCGCCTTGGCATGGCGGCTGTCGCGAAAATTGCGGAGCTGGGGGTCGTCCACCATGATCACTTGGTCGGCACCAAAAGCGATCAATTCCGAAGCCAGAGCTTCCACACCTTCTCCCAACAAAATGGCACTGAGTTCGGTTTCCATTTGGTCTGCAAGGTCACGTCCCTTGCCCAGAAGTTCGAAAACCACGGGCGCAATCACGCCGTCTTTTTGCTCGGCATATATCCAGATTCCGCTGTAGTCTTCTTTGTCATCCGGCACTTCGCCGCTTTTTCGGATTACAATGGAGTCGAAGGGGCAGGCTTGAACGCAGGCACCGCAGAGGGTGCACTTGTCTTGATCGATCACCGCGATCTGATTTTCCAAGCGGATGGCATCGTAGGCACAGGCCTTGATGCAGGCTCCGCAGCCAACGCAAATCTGTTCTATAACTTCAATCATGATATTCTCCTAATCAAGGGAAAAAAGATTTTTAAGCCGCATTCTTGTCAAGGCAGATTTTGCATTTTTCGTAGATTTAGTGATGTCAGGCAAATATCTTTGGCTCATACTCAACTTTTTGCGGTCTGATCCTCTTGAGAAAAAGCCTCTGCTTGAGGATAACTGTCCAGATTATATTAAGCTGACTTTCCCTGCCAAACTGGACAGTTTCCTCTTTACAAAATAACGCTTGAAGACAAATTGGATTTGATATCGTTTGGGATGCACAAATCAGATAAGTTACCCAAAAAAGGATATGGATATATGACTTCAAATAATGCCAATAAGCATACTGCAGAAATGGTTAAAGAAACCGATATCTATGTCTTGCTGCCAGAGATAGAGCAACAAGCGAACAACCTGTTTGTTCAGAAATCGGTGGTCGCTGAAATAAACAAGGCTTTTATGAAAATCTGTTTAACTGCCTTTGATCTCAACTCAGATTATTCTACAACAACGCTGTTCGAATTATCCGTGGAAAATTGCTTTTCCGAGCTGTTCAATTATTGTCGTAATACCGCATTAAAACGATGCCGTAACCTGCTGTTATCAGAAGAAATAGCTCAGGAGAGCATCCTGAGTCTTTTGAAAACAAGAACCCACATTGAGGCGCTCAAACCATGGCTGTTTCGAGTATCCATCAATAACCTTACTGAACACTTTAGAATTCAAGCCAAAGAAGTTAAACTGCTGGAACAACTCAGGATAGAAGTAGAATTTCTGGATTCCTTCGAATATTCATTACCTTTAACAGAAGATCAATATATTTTGCTTGCTGGTCTGCCTATTTTATATCAAAGCACGGAATACAAGGCATTCAAAGAGTTGACTGATTGCCAAAATCTTCAAGAATACGCACAAATGAAAGATATCACACTTGATCAGGCAAAAAAGGCAAGCGTGAAAATCAAGCACGACCTCAAGGCATTGTATCTGCGCCAGTCCGGTTGGGAAGCGGGCATGGAGATACTTCCTTATCAGAAATATATGGTTCTAAAGCGCTTTGTCGCCAGCCTGCTTAGAATCGGGGATGAAGAATCACAAATGACCATGAAAAAGTATTCTTCTGAAGTAAGCATGGAAAAACTGCGCAAGGTATTTGAGGGTATTAGAACCGTCGATTATTGTGACCTCGCGTATAAGGGAGGGGATAGCTACCATGTATATGTCTTCTGTTTGCATCCTTCTGAAGGCCCACTGTTAACAACAGTAAAGTTAAAGTTCAATGCCAAAAACCGCATCGAAGTTGAAGAATGTGGGAAAAACACTTTAGCTGGTGTTTACAAAAAACCAGAGAACTATCGCCTTCCCCTCGAGAGGGGCAAATTGATGTATTCATTCAGGGAACTGAAGTTGATGCTGGAGGAGCTGGCAGAGTTCCATCAATAAAGACATAGGAGCACCATATCTCGGATGGTCAGAGCAGTAATGACGACCCAAAATCACAATATCCCAAAATAAATCCCAAAAAGTCGGCACCAAATCATAAAATCTTCGTCTATCATATAAACGCTTTAAAAGGAGTTCGTATGTTAAAGAGATTGGTGCTTGTCATGGCAGTGCTGTTCGTCATCACGTTTTTGGTGGCTTCAAAGATTGACTATTCAGCGATAGACCCACTCACGCTACCTGTGTATCTGGGATCGCTGACCGCCCCAGGGGTTGAAATTAGATATGAGGATCCTGACGGTGAGTATATTATAATCGAAATAGGCGACATCATTTATGTGTTCTACGCCTTGGAATAATATGGAGAATGGCTGATGAGCAATGCTATACAGCAGTATCAGTTGATTGAACTTGTGTTCATCCTCAATGAATATCCTAGTCCAAGTAAGCTTCCTAATAAGCTCATAGCATGCTTGTTGATTATGTGAAATCCTGCATTTCCAAGTGATGACAATTTGAATTTCTCAATGAGGATTTGCAATTGATCTATTTCAGATAAATAATAAATAATATTAGACATATAATCCGATATATTGGTGTCTTATCTCATATTACTCCCGGGATAATAAACCTTCAGAAGCTGCTCAAAGCTCTATAGAGTTCTGACAAAATATAGATAATATATTGGCGTGAACCGAGGAACGAGTTCACATGGTTGATTGATAATAATAAATGTGTAAAAGCTGCTTGACATGGGGTAATGATTTATTTTTCATGTCTGCGCTGGTCTTATGCAATTGCTTGAAAACAAAGAGGAGAAAACATGTTTTATAAAGCAGTTATCAACCAAGAGACTTCCTGTATCAGACCCAAGACAATATCTGATAACGTTCATAAGTCCGATTCTTGGGAAGGCAGAACACTCATCAAAAGATCCAGTCTTTTAGTTACAACCGTGTTATTTTTGATGATTACTGGGCTTTTTGCCAGTCCTCAGACGCTCCCTAATATCAGGGGATCAGTCTCTTTAAGCTATAATCCTGAAGATGCTGTGTATATTGATATAAAACTGTATGATGCGAACAACAACAACTTGATCAGTCAACTGTGTCCCGATCCGGATGGGAGCTTTATATTCAGCACGAGTGCTGGGAGCTATTATCTTACTATAGAGATGTTCCGGCCCGACTTGGGTAAGTTCACTTATCCTATTACTACTCAAGATATTCATATTCCAAACACCTCCTATTGCCATGATTTTGGCACCATTCAGGTTGAACGCTATAGCGTGAATATGGTTATTGTATCTTCTGATCTTGCTTATCCTTATTTTAAGTCCATTGATCATGCTCTAGACAAAATACTCAGTGCAGTTAACAATGGTTACAATGGAAATACGGTTACCTTGTATGTTTTTCCTGGGAATTATTATTGGCCTCAGACAAACTTACAGTACGAGGGTAGTTTTAGTTACACGAATGCTGCAAATGATGCACTAACATTAGTAATCCGGGGTGCCGGAAGTGGCGCGATTATCGAACCAAATTACGGTGATTACTACACGTTTAACATAAGCAGAACAAACATCAGTTTTCAAAATATCAAGTTCTCAAGAGCTTCGAATAATTGGAATTACCACCTTTTTTTCCGCGGGACAAACAATTCCAGTTACTCGTTTACAGGATGTTTGTTCGGCAAACATAATACTTCCCTGAACTATACATCCAGTACATCATTTCTCAATCAGTCGGGAATATCCTTGAAAAACTGTAGCATAATGCATAATAATAATTTTAACAATGGTTGTGGTGTCCTTAAATTTGAAAACTGCTCAAATATCGAGATAGATAATTGTAACTTCTCATTTAACGTTTCTTTCATGGGAGGTGCAACTTATTTTTCCCAGTCCAATAATGTCCAAGTGAGAAATTCACTGTTTGAGTACAATTACTCATTGGCACCTGAAAGCGAGATACCAGCGGGAACACCAGGGGGAGCAATGTACATAGCATCTTCAACGAATGTGAATATCGCTACCAACAGATTTCTACATAATACGACAACTGGAACGGGAGGCACAGTATATGTGAATTCGGTATCCCCTATACGAATAGAAGGCAATCTATTCAGAGATAACATAATGGATCAAATTGGGCTGATATATACAAAAACGGATGCCCTTGGCTTTGATAATTGCACATTTACAACCAATGATTATATCTCGCACAATATTATTCATAGTGGTTTTGAGGTGAATTCATATTCTTCCAGTCCCTTCATCACCATAGGCATTGATTGTTCAGGTACCCTTAATATATCCAATGCAGTATTCATAAAAGGTAATCTTGATACCAATGAATATAAAAGTATAATAAGCGCATATTCACCTGTAAATATGAATTTTACTAACTGCATTTTTCAAACTCGAGATGTTGATGCGGATTTTCAAAACGCCACCCACCCACCCCAACCTGCGACTATTAGTGTATCATATTCATTATTTGATAATGATTTTACTGGCGTCACCAATGCAAATCACAATACATGTAATGTAAGTGACATGGGATTGGACTCAAACTACATACCTATTTGGAACCAAACGACTATGTCTCCTTGTATTGACACGGGAACAGGAGCAAATGATCCTGACGGCACTCCTGCAGACATCGGAGCCATCAGAGCTGGAGACCATAAGTATGAAGAATACACCATGCCCGGTCCCAACGCAATAAAATGGATGAGCTTCCCAGTATTGAACAGAATAACTGACGGCTATTGTATGAATGGTAATTTCTTTGATACTATCTTGAACCCTGTGTGGCTGGATGTGATTAAATATAAACCCAATAATTGCCTAGAGAAGGAAATTATATGGGGAAATGGGGATTGGGCAAACCTGACAGAAGATGTTAGCAGCTTACAAGGCTACAAGATTATGATGACCCCCAACGCCCCCACTGATCTGATGATAAGTACTCCCGGGCACCTACAGGCTCCTCACACGGTGATCCCTTTGAGCCAGGGTGAAAACTGGCTTGGCTATTTTCATGAAACAAGTTCTAAACCTCTCGATGCCCTTGCCCCCATCTTGAGTTATATTGATCTCATCCAGACCCAGAACTGGACAATGATCAAAGTACCTGGTTGGGGATGGATTCATAGTAACAATTGGGTAATCAATTATGGAGATATGGTAATCGTAAATGCCCTTCAGGCTTGTTCATTCACTTGGAACAATACCCATCTGGTGGATCCCAAAATTGTAGCTAAAGCCACAGCCTTTGCATATACAGAAAAGATGGACTATACACCTTTCTATATCACGATTCCTGATGCCAAAAGCGTGGATATGCCTACTGAAATTGGCTTATACGTGAATGGCATTTGTAAAGGTGCCTCAGTAGTGGAAGAAGAGCTTACTCATATTTGCGCTTACCTCGAAGATGATGAGGAGATCACTCCCGAAAATGCCGATCTGGTGTTCTTTTATTCCAGTAAATCTATACCGCAAAACAAGAGTATCTATAAGCTCAGTGACGGTCAGTTACAATATAATCGGGAAGGATTTACCTACTATTCTATAGAAATCAAGGATATGGGGCATGTTGTACCTGCTCCCCAAGAAGTAATGCTTTCTCAAAACTATCCCAATCCCTTCAACCCCAGCACCACCATATCTTACAGCCTCCCTGAAGATGGATTGGTAGAGCTGAATATCTATAACATGAAAGGACAATTAGTCCAAACCCTGCTGCATGAGCATCAAAGTATTGGCACCCACAGAGTTGTATGGAATGGCAAAGACAGCAATGCCAATTCCTGTAGTACTGGAATGTATTTCTACAAGCTTACGTTCAATGGAAAGAGCATCATCAAAAAAATGCTGATTATGAAATAACCCCATATAGTTACAGGGAGGGAAGCATCCCCTCCCTGTAACGCAGATAAGGATTATATAATGAATAGACTATGTTGCCTCCTGTTCCTTCTCATCGTCGCCTCGTGCATTCATGCCGCCGTACTCAATGTGTCACTTGATGGCAGCCAGGCATACACCAGCATTCAGAGTGCCATCCAGGCTTCCAACGATGGAGATACGGTCTTGGTCCATCCCGGCAGATACTTTGAAAATGTGGATTTCATCGGTAAATCAATCAACCTCCACAGCCTGGAGGCAACAAGTGGTGATAGCTCCTACATCGCCAGCACCATCATAGATGGTAATAATAGCGGGAGTTGTATCCGCATTGTTAATCCAGCACAAAATATCAGCATCAGAGGTTTCACCTTGGAACACGGGAGCGGAACGAAGAATTCTTCTATTTATGACGCTTATTATGGTGGTGGAGTTTATATAGTGGCAAATTGTGATTTGTCGATAATCAATTGTGACATTAAGAACAACCATGCCTACGAGACGGGTGGGGTTTATATAGCAATTGGGGCAGCTTTCTTAAGCGGAGTGGATATCCATGACAACCACGCATCCGGGATAATAGGAGGCTTATTTGTATATAGTCATAGTTCGTCTCCCACAAGCATCACTTTTGATCCTGTCAACCGCTGTTCCATATACAACAACTACGGTGGCAATCCCTGCGATATTTATGTATATGATGTTCCGTCAAGCTTGGATATTTACCTGGATATGGCAACGGTGGCAGAGCCAAGCAGATTTTACTGTCAACGCTTGAACCAGCTCATCAGTGATATATATCATGATACGATTCATGTACAAAGAGCATTCCGGGAGGAAGTGAATCATGATCTGTATGTAAGCCCCACAGGCAATGATGATAACAGCGGTTTAAGCCCTGCTGAAGCCATGAAATCAATTACAAAAGCTGTGCACAGAATCGCCTCCGATAGCCTTGACGTGAAGACAGTGCACGTGCTTCCGGGCACATATTGTGAAGGCGATGGTGATCAGATCTTTCCCATCCCAGCAAAAAGCCATGTGCGGATAATTGGAGAGAGTGCCTCAGCCTGCACACTTTATGCCGCTGCATCGCAAGCAACCACTGTATTCAGCTTTTTCATTACAGTAAGACAAGCCAACGCCTTTTTTAAGGGGTTTACCATTACAACCTCTTCTGATTTCAACCGACAACTTGCCCCTATTTCATCCAACCGTAATAACATAACTTTATATGACCTCACCATCCGTGACACTCATGTTTTTTGGAAGGGAGCTATACGTATCGATATTTTTCCTTCTCATACTGGTATCATGGATAATGTCACCATCAGCAATGTGGTAACTGATGAACAGATACTCACAGCCAATATGAGTGGTTCCATCACAAACTGTGCATTTGAAAATATCACCTCCACATATCATGATCCCTATAGTGACTGGATATTGACCATGTTCGATGTTTGGGCGAGAGGTCCACTGCGGGTGGAAAATTGTGTATTCAGAAACTTCAATGTTCCCGGCAGGCAGCCCCCCTTTCATATCTCTGAATCCAGCCCGCCCACCGGCAATGTGGATATCACTATCTCCAACTGCTTGTTTGAAAATATTGGCAACGATGCTGATGCCCCCATCACTTTCAATAACCGTAATGTGGAAAGCTTCCAGGTGAATAACTGTACCTTCATCAACAATCGGGGAACGAGGGGAGCTATTGGCCTTACGGGAAGAATCTATATGAAGAATAATATCTTTTACAATCCTCAGAGCGAGCATGAGATCTATCTGTATCCATCGTTTCCTTATGGCATCAATTCCCATATCTATTTGGATTACAATAATATCCGGGGTGGCGAGGCGTCGATAAACAATCCCTATGGGAACAATCACGTCTATTATGGCAGCACAAATATCTCGGAATATCCTGACTTTGTAAGCTCGGAGCCCGATAGCCCATATTTTGCCATGCTATCAAGCAACTCTCCCTGCGTGGATACCGGAACTCCGGATATCTCTGGTCTGAACCTGCCTCCTTATGATCTGGCTGGCAATTGGCGGGTCTGGAACAGCCGCATCGATATGGGCTGCTATGAATATGGCTCGGAACCCTGGGTGACAAACGATGATCCAATTGCACCTGAGCCTGGCAAACTTATCCTGCATCAAAACTATCCCAATCCCTTCAATCCCAGCACCACCATATCTTACAACTTGCCAAAGACTGGATCGGTGAGGCTGGATATCTACAACATCAAAGGACAACTGGTGAGAACCCTGGTCAATGATCATAAAACAGCCGGTAGTCACTCCGTGATCTGGGATGGTAAAGACGATAATGGCAGGGCCGCATCCACCGGAGTTTACTTTTATCGGATGGTTACACCAGACAAGGTCTTGACCAATAAGATGCTAATGATGAAATAGAGTTCGTAGGCAAATAAGGAGCGGTGCTTAGCACCGCTCCATGATAAAATAAAAGTGGAGAAAATATGAAAAGATACCTCACCTTGCTAATGATCCTGCTGCCCTTGTTATGTTTCAGCATTACCAGGGAAGTAGCGCTTGATGGCAGCCAGGCATACACCAGCATTCAGAGTGCCATCCAGGCTGCCAACGATGGAGATACGGTCTTGGTCCATCCTGGCAGATACTTTGAAAATGTGGATTTTATAGGCAAATCAATCAACCTCCACAGCCTGGAGGCAACAAGTGGCGATAGCTCCTACATCGCCAGCACCATCATAGATGGCAATAATAGCGGGAGCTGTATCCGCATCATCAATCCAGCACAAAATATCAGCATCAGAGGTTTCACCTTGGAACACGGGAGCGGAACTTTGCGTTATGGAAGACCGGGAGAATACATTGGTGGTGGAGTTTATATAGTAGAGTATTGTGATTTATCGATTATCAATTGTGATATTAAGAATAACCATGCCTACAGTACGGCAGGGGTTTATATAGCACGTGCGGCAGCGTTCTTAAGCGGCGTAGATATCCATGACAACCACGCATCCGGGGTAATAGGAGGCTTATTTGTTTATAGCCATAGTGCAAACCCTACAAGCATCACTTTTGATCGTGTAAATCGCTGCTCCATATACAACAACTATGGTGGCAATCCTTGCGATATCTATGTATATGATGTTCAGGCAAGCTTGGACATTTACCTGGATATGGCAACGGTGGCAGAGCCAAGCGGCTTTTATTGCCAACGCTTGAACCAGCTCATCAGCGATATATATCATGATACGATTCATGTACAAAGAGCATTCCGGGAGGAAGTGAATCATGATCTGTATGTAAGCCCCACAGGCAATGATGAAAACAGCGGATTAAGCCCTGCTGAAGCCATGAAGTCAATTACAAAGGCTGTGCATAGAATCGCCTCCGATAGCCTTGACGTGAAGACGGTACACGTGCTTCCGGGCACATACTGTGAAGGCGATGATGATCAGATCTTTCCCATCCCAGCAAAAAGCCATGTGCGGATAATTGGAGAGAGTGCCTCAGCCTGCACACTTTTTGCTGCTGCTTCGCAGAGAACCACAATGCTCAGCTTTTTGAAATCATTTAGACAAACTGATGCCGTTTTTAAGGGGTTTACCATTACAACTTCTTCTGATTTCAACCGACCAATTTACCCTATTGCATCCAATCGTAATAACATAACTTTTTCTGACATCACCATCCGTGACACTCATGTTTCTCGGAGGGGAGCTATACGTATCGATATATTTCCTTCTCATACTGCCATCTTGGACAATATCACCATCTGCAATGTGGTAACCGATGAACAAATACTCTGGACCAATATGAGTGGTTCCATCACAAACTGCACATTTGAAAACATCACTTCAACTTATCATGATCCCTATAGTGATTGGATCTTGACTATGTTCGATGTTTGGGCCAGAGGCCCACTGCGGGTGGAAAATTGTATCTTCAGAAACTTCAATGTCCCCGGCAGGCAGCCCCCCTTTCATATCTCCGATCCCAACCAGCCCACTGGCAATGTGGATATCTCCATCTCCAACTGTCTGTTTGAAAATATTGGCAACTATGCTGATGGCCCCATCGGTTTTAATAACCGTAATGTGGAAAACTTCCAGGTGAATAACTGTACCTTTATCAACAATCGGGGGACGCTGGGAGCTATTGGCCTTACGGGAAGAATCTATATGAAGAATAATATCTTTTACAATCCCCAGAGTGAACATGAGATATATCTGTATCCATCGTTTCCTTATGGTATCGATTCCCATGTCTATTTGGACTACAACAATATCCGGGGTGGCGAGGCATCGATAAACAATCCTTTTGGGAACAATCACGTCTATTATGGCAGCACAAATATCTCGGAATATCCTGACTTTGTAAGCTTGGAGCCCGATAGCCCATATTTTGCCATGCTATCAAGCAACTCTCCCTGCGTGGATACCGGAACTCCGGATATCTCTGATCTGAACCTGCCACCTTATGATCTGGCTGGCAATTGGCGGGTTTGGAACAGCCGCATCGATATGGGCTGCTATGAATATGGCTCGGAACCATGGGTGACAAACGATGATCCAATTGCACCTGAGCCTAGCAAACTCATCCTGCATCAAAACTATCCCAATCCCTTCAATCCCAGCACCACCATATCTTACAACTTGCCAAAGACTGGATCGGTGAGGCTGGATATCTATAACATCAAAGGCCAGCTTGTTAAAACACTTGTGAACCAAACCATGCTTGCCGGGACCCATAGCGTGACCTGGGATGGCAAAGATGGTCAAGGAAGATCTGTGTCCTCCGGTGTCTATTTTTGCCGGATGAGCTTGCCAAACAAGGTCTTGACAAATAAAATGCTGCTGATGAAGTAATCAAGCACGACCTCAAGGCATTGTATTTGCGTCAATCTGGTTGGGAAGCGGGCATGGAGATACTTCCTTATCAGAAATATATGGTGCTAAAGCGCTTTGTCTCCAGCCTGCTTAGAATCGGGGATGAAGAATCACAAATGACCATGAAAAAGTATTCTTCTGAAGTAAGCATGGAAAAACTGCGCAAGGTATTTGAAGGCATCACAACCGTCGATTATTGTGACCTCGCGTATAAGGGAGGGGATAGCTACCATGTATATGTCTTCTGTTTGCATCCTTCTGAATGGCCACTGTTGACAACAGTAAAGTTAAAGTTCAATGCCAAAAACCGTATCGAAGTGGAAGAATGTGGAAAAAACACTTTAGCTGGAGTTTACAAAAAACCGGAAAACTATCGTCTTCCCCTCGAGAGGGGCAAATTGATGCATTCATTCAGGGAACTGAAATCAATATTGAAGACCTTTGCACATAAGCCCCAATCTTTCATTCGGATTTGGCAAAAATAGTCCAGGAAACATGTCATAATAATACTGTAAATAATTCTTGACAAAATAGTTAGCTATATTTATTGTCACTCCATTA